>JACCDW011687956.1_pt1 | contig 53858 bp, 63 predicted proteins | sample 7449781 | NCBI WGS metagenome assembly JACCDW01 (sample SAMN15323449, study PRJNA562643) | freshwater metagenome | isolation source: river surface water | place: USA:Blue River Watershed | collected 2017-08-18
TAGCGCTAACGGACTTATATCCAGTAATAGGAACGTTTTGAAAGGCAGTAAACGATCCATTAAAATTCGTCGAAGCCTGGAACTGATAACCAAAAATACCCGCCTTGTAGGGCAGGGTCAGGTCGACAATTCCAGGTCGACGTCTATATACTGAAAATGTCCTAGGCATTCTAGGACTACAAATTAATAAAAACCCAAATAGAGATTCTTAAGGCTTCGTCTTCTCTTGCGCAACTTTGGCATTAAACGTGGCGGCCTTGTCGGGACCAGCATCTTTAAGCGCCTCGACCTGGGCATCTCGCCAGGTACCCGTCTCAACGCCCTTATAGTTAGGAACTGCGCCCTTGTTCAAGGATGCAAAACGCTCGTTTTGACGCCGAGTGGCCGCGTTTGCCTGCTGTTCTCGATATTTCTTGAATCGATTTCCCTTAGACGGCCAACTACCAGACGGACCGTCGACAAAGCTCACCAGCGGTACTGATGGTATGTATATGTAATTCGAGGGTGAACCACACTCACATATCGGGTGATGATTGTCACGACCCGATATGGAACAAGAGTCTTCGAAGACGTTCTCACATGATGAGCACTTGAAGTCGTAAGTAGGCATTTAGTATCTCCTACCAAGACAGTACCAACTACGCCTCTTCCTCGATGACCTCATAGTCATCTTGAGTGAGCTGCATCTGATCATCTTCAGGCTCGACAACTTCATAGTCGTCTTGTGTTATCTGGACTTGCTCTTCCTCAGGCGTAGACTCTTCGTCCTTTAGCTGCTCGTCTTCCCAATCGATAGAAATCACGTCGTCTTCCATATCTTCAACAGGCACTTCGACAGCCTCTTCCATCATAGTCCATTTTTCATCTATCGCATCTTCGATATCCTCTTCTTCTACTTCTTCATAGACGTCATCTAGAAATTTTTCAAACCGTTTTAGTACGGCATACGTATGTTTGCACAGCCAGTATTTTTTATCAGGGTCGCGTACCTTAGGCTCGGTTGCTAGCCCCTGAGGCTCACCGATCAGATAATTGTTGACCTTGGCGTGATATTCCGGACCATTGAACCGCCAGAACGGGCAATCGCAAGATAAAGCAATGTGCTTATCTTTGACTAACGCAGCCTGTACCGATCTAGGGTCAGTGTTACCGACCACGCTAAACGTGAAAACGCCCGATGGATTATCGTAGTTCATCAGCTTAACAGTGCACTTTTCGGCATTATCCTGAATCTTTTTGGGTGCTTTGGTCTCGACATACTCTGGCGTAAGGGCCATCTTGATTATGACGGCCTTGCGTAGGTTAAACGAATGACGAACCGGCTTTTCATTCGTCCGGTAAGGATAAGAAACATACTGGGTTATATCGACATCGGACATATAGCTAGTATCGGTTGGCGATTGAATGTTCTCATCAAAGTTATACTCTTGATGTTTAGTCCTAGCAGAAGCCGGAGAATCCTCGAATATGGAGCCAGGGTCACTGTTAGGCACAGTCGGCTCGAGGTCGTGATTCACGAAAGTCTGATAGCTAAAGAGATCGCCTTCAGGAGTCGAACCGTCCATCGAGGTTTCGTAGGCCACTCTTTTAGCTATGATCTTCCTAGTGCTAGCTACAGTCACTTCTGCTTTTATCGGTATTAAGAAAAGCGCACGCAGATGCTCTGGGATAGCTGCTGCGAAGCTAACGACATCTTTATATACGTCCTGGCATTTGTAAGAATATTCAGCAGCTTCAGATAATACATAACCAGAAGATTCCAAGATCCACCTCGTTAACTCTAAAATATATTAAATGTCGAAATATTAGAAATAACGACTCGTGCGACGGGGCATTCTCATACGAACATCATCCAATACGCGCTCTAACTCGTCGACTTTTTCGGGGCGAATGGAGGAACGCAGCTCTTCATAATCGATCTTGTTCATTGCTAGAGCGGTAGCTTCTAAAGCTTTCTCTAGTTTTAGGAGCGTGTCTGGGATGGCCTCGATCAAATCACCGGCAACGCCATAAAAGTGATCTTTCTTCGGACTCGCGTTAACGAGATCAAGGGTCTTAACTATATAATTCTTCAGTTCATCACATCGGAGTCTGGCATCAGATAGTTCTTCTTGAACGTAAACGGTCACGCCAGCTGTACGATGATTTCCCATACAACTGGCGTGACCATTAGAATATTATCAAGCGAATTGTTCAGGGAACTCTTTAATCAACGTTTTGCGCATCTGATCTCCCTCTGCAGCAAAAAGAGCTTCCAAAAACTCTGGAGACGGATCGCGCGCTTTCACGGCAGCGAGACGATCCGCTAGTTTTCCTTCGAAACTCCAGTCAGAGGGAAAACTCGGATCGATTGAGCGAGCAATTCGAATTTTAGGATTTAGAGAGCGATCAATCACCGGCTTAGACTGAGTCACCGATGATTCTGACCCGTGTCTAATGTTACTGGTGTCACGAATCGAAATGCCCTCGGCATGATCGGAACCTGACTTGCGAACTCGACCAACCTCAATACCGTCGTCTTCTTCAGCCATGGCAACGCGGTCGATACGACCCACGTTCGTCTTGATCGTCACGCCTTCGCGGGTGACCGTCTTGCCATCGATATCGGCCCGGACATTTGATAGATTCTCGAGCTGCTGGAGAGTCTTCGCAGCGTCAGATTTCGAAACATCAAAATCAGCTTTGGCGCTTGTACGAATCTTCGCAATAGTTACGGCACCCTGATCATCAGCGGTGTCGCTTCTTACTGAAAGGCGCGACTTGCGGTTATCCTGAGCCGTTATGATCTTCGGCGATTTCGTCTCAGAAGAACGATCCGTGACACGAAGGACCTCGTCCTCATCGAGGGATGAGGTCTCAATGGCAGCAGGCGAAGCACGCTGGACCTTATTCAGGTCCTTGTTGATCGTCTGAGCCTTAGCGATATTACGGGTAGGACGAACCGGATCGACGGGAGCACTCTCGTCCAGTACTAGCGATGCCCAACCGCTCTGGATAGCACCGCGCATTTGAGGCTGAGCGATTTCCATGCCCGAATATTTGAGTATGGACCCATCATACTCAAATTCGTCGCCCTTCTGAATATCCATTGCGTTCGCACCACCGACCCGAATCTTCATGAGTGCGAAAAATTTTTGATAATTACCACGCTGCCACTTAATATTTTCCATTGAAGCCTCCTCGTAGTACAATACGAGAAGAGCGACAAAACGATTATAAAAAGTCTATTTAATTAGAATACGTCTAGTTCGACGGTCATATCGGCAGCCGACATACCATTCGAGCCAGACACTCTAACAGCTAGGTAGTCGCCAATCTGGAAGTCAACCGAGCTAGTGTAGCAAAAACCTGCCGTACTAGCGCCTGATATGGAGGTCTCCATACTAGTAGCGACAGCACTACCAGGAACGCTGGTTGACGATTTCATAACTGTGACGGTAAGGGTTTTTCCAGGTCCTGGAGCCACTCTCAGGTTAACAGACATACCCTGAACGATCGATTTCTGTTGGAATCTGTAGAATACTTGAGTAGTATCGGCGAAATTTACCGTCCCAGGCCACAAATAGTGCGTAGTCGATTCGATATTACCCTTTATGGCGTAAAGAAGCGTTGTCGGAGTTACATAAGTAGTGAAAGGCTCACCACCAGCAGTCTTAGTTACTAAATCGGTACCCGGGCCAATCTGTATGCCAGTATCAACATAACCAGTCCCCGGTGAAGTCTGAAGTATATCAGAGCCGGTGTAGCTACCAGAATCCGGTGAACCAGCGATGCTACTGGTTCTGAATTGTACTGACGCGCTCGAGTTCGTGGTTTCCACGCCAACATAACTGCCGGTCGACAAAGATGACGTTGGCGCCCTCACATAAACATTCGTATCTCTGAAGGTAACGACACCAGCTGTGGTACATAGGATACCACGTTTAGATCCACCACCGTTAGAGAAGACATTCACCGTTACACCACGGGTATAATTGAAGCTGAAGTCCGATGGATCAACAGCTTTTACCGAGTTACATAGAATACCGGTAACGTTGGTTGTCGTCGTATATGCTAACGAACTGTTATCTACCGTTAGAACGGCAGTGCGTAGTTTACTGGTCGTCGCGGTAGAGCCTGGCAGTCGTACACCCACCAAACTAGTAGTCGCGTCAGTGGAAGTCAATATTAAAGAAAGGTCTTCAACGCGGCTGTTCTCCCCCATCGTTAGCATGGTAACTGTGTTGCCTGGGTTGGAGGCCGAGTAAGTTAATCTAGTAGTCTGTAAAGATAATCCGCGCAATGAACAGGTGTTCGGGATCGTTATCGGGTTCGATAACGCGTAAGTGCCAGGGAGAATCCAGACCGTAACTCCGGTCAGGGAGTAAGTGTTAATATGATCGATCGCTGCATCGACAGTTAAGAATGGCGAACCATTCACAGAGGCAGTCGCGTTATTGCCGTTCACAGCATCGACTGTAAGAACGTTTCCTAGTCTAGCACCACCGACACCAGCGGGACCGATGGCACCGGTAGCACCGGTAGCACCGACTTCTCCAGTTAAGCCGGTAGAACCAACACCACCAGTGGGACCAGTCGGGCCTAACAGACCTACTGGACCGGTTACACCAGTCGGACCGACAGCACCGTTTATCTCGGTGGCGGTAATGATGCACCCGTCCGCTTCACCGAACTGAATTGTTCCACCGGATATAGTATTAGCGACAAGAGAATAAGTGTGCGTACCAGAAGGCGCGTTGTCTATGTATGTTAAAGCGAATGGACTATTCTCGTTTGCGGTGCTGGATTCAGCTTGCACTATCTTCCCTAAGGCCACCCCGTCTCGGTACAACTGGAGTCTTACCCACGAACCACCGACAGCCGGGTTAGCGTCACCGGCCGCAATTATCTGAACAGGGTATCCATAAGTGGTTAAGACGGTCGAAGTTATTATGAAGGGACCGGAAGACGCAGATGTCGATCCACTGTTTGATTGAGAGTAATTATAAGCCAGCGCATAGGATGGACCAGTAGGCCCCTGAATTCCAGTAGACCCTGTTGAACCAGTAGGGCCAACCAGGCCCATTGAGCCAGTCGCACCCGTTGCTCCAGTCGGTCCGAGAGGTCCAACCGGACCAGTAACGCCAGTCGGACCGATGATACCGCCATGGGTCAAAGCGTGTATAACACCGGTTTGATCCTTCCAGTATAACTCGTCATCCCCGATTTCAGTATAAACCGAACCGAGCGGAACTTCTGCACCATCGGTGGGTGTTAGCACTACAGCGGTCGGATCAGTGATTAAAGAAAAAGTGTTGCCACCAAAGTAGGCGACAGAATCCTCATCTATCCCACCAACACCACCTGAACCGGCAAGCATCACTCTAACCTTGCCGTTAGGAAGTGTTAAAGTAATTCCAGACGCTTCAAACGCTGGGATGTCGGCGCCATCACTATTCACATCGATCTTATATCTAGATAATTCGACACCTGAAAGGTTTACACCTTTGAACACGCCGGAGATAACATACACACCATTGAGAGACAGGTTCGAACCGGTGAAGCCAGATATTTGAACTGACTGACCTTTCAGAAATCCGACTGATTCCGGGTAGTCTACGATGAATGATAGAACATTAGAAATACGCTGTACGTTGCTGACACCAGAACCCAGGGGTGCGCCGGTCTTGGTGGTGCCACCCAAATCAGTATGATCACGAAGCAAGAAAACAAAGTCTGCGGTTATAAGACCGGCATTAACGAATTTTGCAATACTGCCTTCTTGGAGCGATAGCATAGAACGAGATGACATGGGTACATCTATATACCCACCAACTGGCACATAAACCGGAACTTTCCGGTGCTGATATTCCAGGCCGGTATCGAGATCATTTATTTGAACAGACACAACATTCGGAGAACCGTCTGCCATCAATCCGGTATGCGTAAGACGGACATAAAATACGGTTAAATTTGTCACAGAGGCCTCCAGAACGCGGAGTGTACGTTGCGATATCAATGAATGTCAAACATCTATCAGACCACTTCATTAGAAGTGTACCCAACGATACTGAATACCAAGACAGACTCCAAAAGGAAATGTCTTGGTTTAAAAATACTATAGCAGAAGAATACCTGCTTGTAGTGGCGAATATATGCAAAAATGTTAAAGACATCCCGCACACAATCAGGGGATCGGCTGGGTCGAGTTTAATAGTGTACATGCTCGGAATATCGGATATAGACCCCATTAAATGGAAAATAGAACCAGAAAGGTTCTTTCACCCAAAAAGAAAAGATCTTCCAGATATAGACTTAGATTTCCCAGACAATAGAAGAGATGAAGTATTCGAAAGAATCCAAAAGCTTTACCCAGGCAGGACAGCACGAATATCAAATCACGTTACATATAAAGACAAAAGCGCAATTAGAGAAGCTGTTAGGCGTCTCGGAGTAAAGCGAAAGCTAGACAGAGGTTTCAAGCTACATGAAGTCGTACCCGGACGAGAAGTAGACGCTTTTGAGATAGCTGCGGACCTTAAAGGTCAGGTTAGAGACTTATCTCTCCACTGCGGGGGAGTAATCGTGTTTAATAAAGAGATTCCAGAAGACTTGCCGGTCCATGATAAAAGAAACCAGTTGAGAATAGACAAGCATGAAACTGATTTGATGAATTATTTTAAAATCGACATACTATCGAACATCTCACTAACCCAGCTTAGCGACTGCGACTCTAGGCCGATTCTTGATTATCCGCCCGAAGACCAGAAAGTGTCTGAATTACTGAGTCAAGGCAAGTCACTAGGAATCACTCAAGCAGAGTCTCCGGCATTCCAAAAAATGCTGCGAGCCGTGAAACCAAAAAACGTAAACGACATGATCATGTGCATGGCCTTAATTAGACCAGCTTCCGCATGGAGAGGCCATAGAGTCAATTTCATGGAAGAATGGAACAAGGAAAGAGACACTGAGTTCCTGATCTTTGAAGACGATGCGACAAAAGTCATACAAGAAATATCGGGATTAGACGGACCTGAAGCTGACGCTCTTAGAAGGGCGTTCGCTAAAAAAGACGCGGAGTCCACAAGGGAATTCCGAGATTTAATCAAAGATCGAGACGACGCCAAGACATTAATCGACGACTTGGAGGCCTTTAAATCGTTTAGCATGTGTAAATCTCACTCGGTGGCGTACGGACACATAGCGTGGGCTTTAGCATGGCATAAAGTCCATAACCCAAAGAAATTCTGGAAGTCGGTATTGAATAGGACCCAGCCAATGTGGAGGCCATGGGTTCATGTTGAAGAGGCCAAATTAGCTGGTTGGAATGTAATGCCAGGAAAACGCCCATTCTTAGAGGATGGGGATAATTTATACGGTTCTGGATTCGTCCCGCAGTTATTCAAGTCGGACAAGTGGTGGGAACTAAAAAAGTACAAAATGTGGTCGGGCAATTCCTTTCCTGAAGGGTTATTTAGAAGTGACGACGGTGAAAGAGTAGAGTTCAACGGTTTAATCGGCACATATAGAATCCTCAAAAGGAAAGACGGTAGGGCGACCACGTTCGCTACAATTGGAACATCTCCGGGCTGCTACCTGGATCTTATAATAGACGGTGCCATCGATCTCAAAAATGTTCAGGCAATATCGGGAAACGCGGAACTTGGAATTAGATTCGGATCAGAGTTTGCTAAGGTCAAAGAATATAGGCTAATATGAACATTTTTATTACGCACAACAATCCGAAAGTCGCCGCAAAACATCTGTGTGATAGACACGTACCGAAAATGCTATTAGAGTCAGCGCAGATGCTCTCAAATGCTGTGAACCTATATGGTTTATCTTCAAACGCTCCTTACAAACCCATGTACCTGTTACACCCGTGTTCTAAGTGGGTGCTGGAATCGAAGCAGAATTTCTTATGGTTATTGTGCCACGCTCGAGAGATCGAACAGCAGTTCATCAAACGTTTTAAGAAGACCCACAAATGTAGTGCAGCATTAGATCTTATCGAGTCTCAAATACCTACGCTTAAGTTCCCTAAGACAGGTAGAACACCATTCGTGCAATGCATGCCGAAAATTTATCGACAAGGCAATACGATAGAAGCATATAGGAGTTACATTAAAGCAGGTAAGACATTCGCTCAGTGGAAGAAGGGCGTAAAGAAGCCCTCATGGATGAAACACCACAAAGTGGTGTACAACATGATTGAACTCGCTGAGTATATGAAGACTGGGATACCGGTTCCGGAGAATGTTCCTCAGCTTATTGTCGACTTAAGCGCGTCAATAGCTTCGGCTATCTGAACTTCATCACAGCTGAATGCGAACCGCACATGGCCAACGCCAGCCGGTCCGAACGCGCTACCAGGACTCGAACCAACGCCGGTTTTATCAATCAACATATTTGTAAATTCGACGTCATCCGGATTATTATTTAATTTTGCCCATAAGAAGAAGGACCCTTGAGGAACATAAAGCGAAATTGAACCCAACCCTGACAATCCGGAAACTAGCATATCTCGCCGTTTCTGATATTGCAACCGCATCATCTCAGAATACTCTGAGCTGGTCTTCAATGCAGTGGCGGCGCCCCACTGGGCAATACTATTTACCCCATTGGTGCTGCAGCGAAGTAGCTTTTTTACGCGGTCAAGGAACGTCACATCGGTTGCTACAATATAACCGATCCTTAAGCCGCTCATCGCATAGCTCTTCGACGAAGAGAACAGAGATATGATTCTATCAATTGCTCCAGCTAAACTAGCAATGCTCACATGCTTTAATCCATCAAAGATAACATGTTCATAAGCTTCATCCGAAATGATTTTTAGATCATACCTAACTGCTAGGTCTAAAATCGCTTGTAGCTCCGGACTTTGAATCACGAATCCAGTAGGGTTATGGGGAGTATTCAAGAAAATCGCTTTAGTCTTTTTGGTGATATGACGTTCTATCATTTCAGCGGTATAGGCTTTAGGTTTACTCAAGTCTAAGGCGCATCTAACCGGCACACCACCAGCTAAACGAATATTCTCAGCGATTTCCGTCCACATAGGGTCTGGAATTATTACTTCATCCCCATTATCAAGCAATGCAGCGAACGTCAAGAACAGAGCGTGCATACCACCGTTGGTTACGACCACCTGTTCTGGATCATCAATAGGAATAAAATTTTCCTTCTGTATCTTGGAAGCGATGGCCTTGCGTAATTGAACAATTCCGGCAGACGCAGTGTAGTGGGTGTGGTCAGAGTCGAGGGCTAGTTTCATAGCCTCTTTTACTTCTTGCGACACGGCGAAATTCGGATCACCAGATTCTAGGCGATAAATCTTCTTACCGGATGCCTGCATAGATAATAAACGATCGCGAACCGTAACTATGGCGCCAAATGAAATCCCGTCCAATATATGTGTCATTTTATCCTCTGATCATACTTTACAACGAATAAAGTGACATGAATATGGATCAGGCCACCGCATAGTCATGCGATGGCCTGATCCATAAGCTCGATTTACTTTTTAATAGCAGCCATCTTTGCCTTGAGAGCATCGATCTTGGCTAAACGCACCGCTGAGAGCTCTTCATTCGCACCTATACGAGCCGCGCGTTCTTCCTTCGTTTCGGCCTCATGGGCCGGGTTCTTCAAAGACAGACTTCCGGCAGTAGCCTTAAATTCTTTACCATCTTTAACTAAAACGACTTTCGTGCCCTTAGCTACCGACGACAGGTCGACAGGTGCCTTAGTAGCGTCTTCCGCCAAGTATATCAGTTTTTCACTCATAAGATTTATCCTTTTTTGTAATTAAGGAGTGTTTCCGCCAGCGCGGCAAGCCTCAGCTAAACGATCGATCGCGTCCTTGATATTATTGGGTGGCGTAGCAACCCAATCCGTAGGGTCGGCCCGATAATATTGCAGAGTGGAGTTAGTGTCGACGTTAACACCATATAAGAAGGTATTATTTATCGAACCGTTATAGATATCACTCTCTTGAATTTCAACATTCTGGATCCACATACGGTTGAAGTCGCAGTCCACATCCTGGCTGCTGTTGTAAGCCGAGCCTGGATTCACGAAGAAATCAACGAATCCATTGCCAGCGACAGCATATGAACCAATCCAACAGTTCTGACTGTCGGTAGTGATGGTTGCGTACCCGTCGACCCGCACTGCATACCAGCGAATGCTGGCACCATTGCGCATTACAATGCTGGCATTGCAATTGTCGACGAAGATGGACTCATAATAGTCTACATAATCGCGATGGACCTCAGCATTATCCAGCAGGAAGAATGAAGACCAAGCGAACGAGTCGTCGATTAAAATCGTGTAATCGCCAGTGTAAGACTCGAAATAAAGGTCCTTAAGACCGACAAGCCCCTTTAACTGACATCCAAGAGCCGTGTAAACATTGGTCTGCTGAGTGCTAGCCCATTGGTTTGGTCCAGAGCTAGCGGACTGTGTGTCAGCGTTGACACTTCGGCCTACTAGAGTAGTGGGATTTGTGAAGACCCAGGGAATATTATTACCAAGTGCATCCTGATTGGTAGGTATTTCAACGCTACCGTCATCTGGGTTTTTCAAGATCTGAATGGTTACAGGACCGACCATCGAGTTAGCGAGCGCAACAACCTGAGACCATTCAGTGATGTAACCCCTCGAGTTATCGACTGGAGCAGAAGGATCCCAGCTGATGGTATTCGCAGAGTTCATGACCGGTCTTGATCCGGCCGCATTCTCGACTAGAGTAACAGCGGTGATAAGACCCTGTTCGACGAAGGTCTTAACAGCCCCCTGAACAACGCTAAACATCGACCGGGACGTATAAGGAAGGGTGATCGACCCGCCGACCGGAACGTAAACCGGAACTTTTCGGAGCTGATACTCATAACCGACATCTAAATCAGGGATTAGAACAGGGTTTAGGTTTGGCCCACCGTCCTTATTAAGGCCGGTATGGGTGAGTTTAAGAACAAAATACTCTAAGTTAGTTGCTGGCATGCAGTCACCTCTTATGATTTTTGACGATGATAAGCTTAAAAGAAGTTCTCATTAGATTTACTAATAAAATCATTTACTCAGATTACTCAGATAAACTAACCGTCTTTTTTAACCGACTTCGTACCTCATGACCAGGATTCCGAACACTAGTAAAACCTCATAGTGCCAGTATATGCGAGCAGGCTTTCTAATCAAATTCAATATGATGTACATGTCAACAAAAGAAGTTAACGCAGAAATTAATTCATTTCATGATATTTACCAGTAACCAAGCTGACGTTCGATATGTAACGGAGGATTTAAACTATTAAATCCATTTGGAATTCATTCATGAATCTGGTAACTCTGCTTAATATTCTATGAGCAAAATTGCGATCTTATGAGGTGAAAGCATAATGCATAAGACACGCGCTGGGATCGATTCGGGCTGTGACGCCCTGCACGGCGTCACAGCCCGACGAAATGCTGCTATTTTGATTTGACTATGACTTGGGACCCGTCTGGCTTGACGTACACTTTAGTCTTAGAGTCTACAGTGTAGACTAAATCCGACCCAATTACAGAAGTGCCCTTAAGATCCTTGAGTTTATTTGAAAATGACATAGCGAGACCTCCTTACTAAGAAGGGCGATAAAAACCAAAATACGCAGAAGCCTCTAGAGCTTTCGCTCCAGAGGCTTCGCTGGTCCGCTTCGTGCTTTACTTTGATCGTTTAACGGATCAAATCCACCACTTCGCTTCCCGACTCCTGAACGCGCCATTCGGGATTACGCCCGAATCAACGCTCAGTGCTGCCAGCAACAAACGACCGACTAAGATCGCAAATCGCTTGGGCTCGAACGACATAAGACCTGAGCCGCCCCAAGTCCCTACCGTTCGAACTTCCAGTGGATCGAGTTCAGGCCTCCTCTTGTTTAAGGGTCGGAGGCAAGAAAACACCGTTCTGGAAGTCGCCGACAGCATCAGAGGGTGTCTCCACCACACTGACCTGTTACCGGATCACCTGAATGGATAACTGCGATCGCTCGCAGGTTCCTCTCAGAAAATCGCTCATGGCTTTTGCCCTTTCGGGAATTTCGAGACCCCATGTTTCAAGGAATCTCTTGCCAAGAGCGCAAAATAGCGCGACCATTAAAAGGCTATTAGGTAGTGTGCATTTTTAAGACTGAATACTCTTCGCATATATACTGACAAGTTATGAACTTACTATTAGAATCATCTATAGTGTTCACATAACAATGAGGCGGTGGACCGTCTTCTAAGTCATAAATCTTATCGACCTGAGATTCGGTCGCACCGCATTTCTGGCAATCCCATTTTGCATATATCCAACGGCCTTCGTCATCTACCTTGCAAATGAATTTCCAGTTATGAGACATGCGATTAAATGGTTTACGTCAATAAACGATCGCTAAACATGGACAGACTAATGGTAATAAGTGAAATTCTTAAACATTACGAAAAAAACTCAAAGAGATGAGCCCAGATCGAGTTTGATACCTCGATCTGGGCTCATCATGTCCAGCTGGGTTATGGCGCTTTAGTCTTCTGACTTCGCAGGTCTAGAAAGAGAGCCGTGTTTCACTGGCTTTTCATGGCTTGTGATTTTAAGCACATGACAGGGGACCCCCACTGGAATGGAGGCCGACGCCGAGGCTTCATTATCGAAGACAGCTACTGCCTCGTCCCCTATAGACCGCACCCAAGTGCTAGTCTTAGTAAGGAGTTCGTTTGTTAGATCGTGCTTTATGTAAAATAAGGTTTTCTTCATTTGATTTCACTCCTTACATCGCTGAAACGCCAGCAATCTTATACCAGTTTCCAGCACCAACGCTTGAGTTGATGAATAAACTTGTGCCAAGATCGGCGGCTATCGAAGAAGAGACGGCAGCACCATCCCAAGTGTCTAGAGTATCTTTGTCAGTCATTGCAACAATCTGCAAAGTGACTGGAGCGCCTTCATAATTCGGCCTAATTCTCGCGTCCACTCGATCAGTCATGTTAATCGTGCTAAAATGACATGAACCCGCCAGATAGAGGTTCATTTGACCGGTAGGAGCCGCACCTATCCCGGCACCGTCGGTACAATTAAACGCTACGACGTGGCAACCGTTTAGGAATCGTACGACATCAGATCCGGCACCATTAGTGCCACCAGCAGGTACATCGACGGAGGCGTCAGCATTACCGCCTCGCACTGCAAGAGCACTGCTAATGGTTGCGGTTCCTGAGACAATAACTTCGCCACCATTGCCACCATTATTACCGTTCGAGTTTCCACCATCTAGATAAGCACTGCTAACTATCATAGCACCAGAACAAAATATGCTACCGGATGATCCACCAACCGAATTGGCATAGTCAGTCGTGATATCCCCGCCACTTAGATCAATGTAATCAGCGAACAAGTCAGTACAATAAATATTGCCACCATTCGGGACAGAATTCGCCAAATTCGCTACAGTAGTAGCTCCAGTACGGTTACCCCCTACAAGGTAGATATTATTATTATTTACATCTAGCGTAGCAGTGTCGACATTTCCAGCCGATCCGGAAAAGTGAGCTTCGTTAGTCGAATTACAAGACCCACCTGATCCTTCCAGGTAAGTGCAGTTAATATCACCCTCAACCTCAAGATTACCGCCAGTGCCGCCGCTTTGCTGCGAGCCTGAACCGCCATAAAATTCTATATACTGGGCGTGTAAGTTGCCGTCAACGTAAATGGTCCCACCGCTTCCACCAACACCGTTAGTACCTGCGCCCCCGTATATGTAAAGGTCGTTTGAAACTATGCTACCTTCGCAGCTCAAATATCCACCATATCCGCCATTCCCATTATTACCGTTGCCACCGCGCATCTCAATTTCGTCGTCGACTGACATATCACCATAAACCTGAATACTTGGACCATTTCCACCGTTGCCGTTATATCCCGAACCGCCATCACAGAATATGTCGTTACATACTAACGAACCACGAATATCGGCATCCCCAGCGTCACCTCCGTTGATGTCGCCGTCACCGCCTTCGGTCTGCAGGTCGTCTTCTAGAGTCAAATTACCATAAACAAGCACATCTCCACCTTGACCACCACTAGACGCGTTACCGTAACCTCCATCGGTGCGCAGATCCCCATCTACAACGCCGTCTCCCCACACATAAAGATTGCCACCATTACCGGCGTCAAATCCGGCATCACCATCGCCGCCTTCGGTCCTAAAAGTGCCAGCGATATGCATAGAACCGTAACAGTATATGATGCCGCCGTTACCTGCGGCTTTAGATAAACCAGCATCAGCGTCCGAGCCGCTAACATTAAACGGACCAGTAAGAATGCTACCATAAACGGTTACAGAAGCTCCGTTCGTAGCTGTATCGTCTAAACCGCTGGCATTGAACGGTGAAGTGCTGGCACCTATAGTTCCAGTTAAATCACCACCAACACGCAGGAGACGAGCAGTACCGCCGCATTGGGGCCAGTAAAAATCGGTGAAAAAGAAGTTACCGCCTACCTCGATGTCACTCTGCGGCACCGTGTCGTCATCCGGCGCGAAATCCCACACATGACTAAATAGGTCACCTTCTACTGACAGACCGAACCCATCAGGACCATAGATAGTACCGGCTATCCACAGACTACCTTTAACGATCGTCGTCCCGGTGAGGTTTACGTCACCCTCACAATAGACGTTATTGTTATAAGTGCCATCGAGATCACCACCATTGGGTATGATGGTGAACCCGCCACCGCCAGTGTATATGCTCTCGAATAGCGTTCCGAAACCGTCATTAGATATACTCATGGTTTTATCCTAACCGAATAAGGAAAGTTAAGGATCCGCCAGTGGTGTTAGTGATAGTCGTATTCGTAAACGTCGCATTATGTACCGCATCGTAAGTGCCAGTGGCGTCCACCCAAGTCGATGTTACTTGTTTTAATACTTGGACATTAGGAGGTAACCCAAAATCATGCGCGAGTACCACAGAGCCACCCGAGGCCAACACAACAGTGTCTTCTAAAGTGATAATCCCATTATCACGCCACTTACGAAGATCGCCTTTAAAGGCAGACCGGATGACCTCTGTAGTATTTGGTAAATAGACATGTTGGCCAGGACTTAAATACCGGTCTTCCCCAAGCCGTCCCTCGGTTTGGGCTTGAGCGATGAACCGGAGATCATGCAGATAAATACGAATATTGGATATATTTGTTATCTTCATGCACTACCCCGAGTGTTACTGCGATTTATGTGATCGAGCGACAGAAACACAACTTAAAAAGACGCTAAACATCAGAGGTATATACTATAGACAGGCGTATTTAAATAAATGAGCAATGACGGAGCTTAGAACATGATTACCTGTAGATAAATAACCGAATTCAGACACTTTAAATCTGCAAATATTTGCTCCTTGTTCTCTATGATCATACAAACATATAAACTACGCCGATAGAGTTTGCCATGGGCCAGATTTTAAAGGATTAAATAACGAGGATTACCATATTCTGTCATGTCAACAATAAACAATCATGAGCCATGAATCTTGTGAGTAGTGCATTCTTCCGACGTGTGAGCAGCGCAAGCCTCATCGGATTCAAATATCATGAAGCATTCCGAACACAGTGGGTTTACTTTAAAGGCGGACCTCAAATCGGCGTACCCGACAGGATTTCTTATCGGGTTTATCATTAACTTGAGCAACTCATTAGTCTCACTCTCAACGGGCAAAGATTGTGATCCTTCGAGCAACTCAATCAAAGATTCTAAATATTTCTTATCATCGATCATGAATAGTCTCCACTAGATACTCTGCACACTTAGGAATCGGGCGCACTTCAGAATAACCACGACGCATATCCGGCATGAAGCGCCCAGAGATAAACCAGTTCATGTTCGGGTTTTGCGAATAGCCAGCCGAAGTTCTATATCCACATTGCCGACATTCTACCAGCACATTTCCACGAATTTCCCCATTTTTATACCAGTCATGATCCATGGACTATCTCCAACACGAGATCTTCACACTTCATATATCTAGGATACGGCTTACCAGCCATAATCAAACTGTCAGGTTGAGGATCATGCGTTAAAATCTGCTTGTGTCCACAGTTGGCGCATACATATTTCTTATGATATGGAATATCATAGTCACAAATGAATTTCCAATCGTGTGGCACACATCATATTACATCAAACGCTAAGATCGAATTCATAAACTTTATCATTACTTAAGCAGAATTTAGTGATGGTGAATTCATCATCCAAAACTGGAAGTTCGGCGAGGCGGGTACCTAAAGGTAAATAAGCGAAAGTAGTATGGCAATTAAATCCATGGTTTTGAGGAGCATTAATGCCAAGACTACGCACCATGCGTTTTAGATCGACATGTAGATCTTCAAGCCCGGGAACATCCACTAGAGCGACAAGTGCGGTACACCTCTCACCGTCTTTTTCAGCGCCATCGAAATACGCCCACCCCTGAACCTTCGCGTCCAGTTGATTATGATTTTTTGCGAGTTCAAAGCAATGAGACTTAAGAAACGGCAAGATCTCGGAGGAATTCGAGAACTCATCATTCACATAAAGAAGGGTCAAGTGATCATTACCCTCCAAAGTTACATCGGGAACACCGAGGTCAATTTGTGAGTATTTATCCTGAATTTCTTCGGGAATAGGTATGTAAAAGAAGAACTTCACTGGATTAGTCCGAACAGCAGCTATTTGGTTAAACGATAGACTTGAGGCGATCTTAAAATAATCCATAACGAATGATACCCAATAAAACTATAACTCGTGTACACTCCTCGCTATGAGTTCGTCACAATTCAGGTAATCACGACGCCCAGTTACGACATCCGTTACGGAGACAAATGAATCCGGGGTAGGCATCACAGTAGTATCTGAAATGATTCTCGAACAATTCGAACATCTGAAGGTTTTTAAACCATATCGGTCGCTTACCATTTTCCAATCATGAGGCATGGGCTACCCACGTTACATACTCTCTACAGTCTCTAACAGTCGACGTAGCCATAGTATTTATATCGTAATAAAGCCGACCCTTAATATTCAGGTCGGCCTCCTTGCCCGGAGTTGCAGCAGCACGACAGCCGCATCGATCACATATATAGACGGGAAGATGTTCCGAAAAGTCTTTACGCCAGAAATGCTTCATTAACTAAACCCACATAATGAAGCAGTTTACATCTCATATTAGAACCGAAATGCCTTTTTAAGAGCGTTACCGGCTTTCTTTCCGGCATCAGAAATAGCGCCACCTACCTTCTTACCAGTATCCACAACCACATTTCCAGATTTCTGTGTAGTGCCGACAACAGCTGATTCGGCCTTCTTCTCGGTAGAAACGACCGCATTACCGGCTGTAGTTAGATCCTTCTGGGCCTGCTTAGTGTCGACAGTAACGGACACGTCTGCCTTTACACCGGCTAGCAAGGCGACGTCACCACTGACCCCGATAGTTGCCTTTCCATCCTGTAATGTAGCCTGACCACCACCCCCAATACCCACCTGATCACCTACGGAGACGCCGGAGCCGACAGTTGCTGAAACTCCACGAAGCTTCGCGGTACCCTCGCCGTCTACGCCTACTGCCGATCCTGACGAAACGCCACCACTAGCGACAACGCCCTTATCTCCAGCGGACACTGCTAAGTCTGCAGTAGTGCCACTGACGGCGTAGGCATCGCCGGAGGCTGAACCACCAACACCATGGTAGTTGGTCTTCCCATCGACGGTTGCGTGAGCTTCCGTGGTATCGGAGTAGTGGACTCCAGCTGAGACGTTATTACCATCTAGGCCAGCTGAGGCTGAAGCCTCAATACCTGTTTTAGCGGATACGCCAGCCGAGACCGACCCATGCTCATTACCAGTACTGACACCTACCGAAGCCTCGACAGTATTATTAACGGAGGACGAAGCTGAATTTTTGTCGACCGAAGACGAAGCACTCTGATTAACTTCAAGAGACGTTGTGGTGGACATGAGAGACTCCTCTAATGCTTTTGGTTACGTAGACGTAATTCGGCTTTATTCCAGGCGGCTTCTTCCTTGATCATTTCGATGAATTGATCACGCTGATCACGTAGAAGCTTTTCTCGTTCAAGAATACGGTCACGTTCTCGTTCCATTAATGCCACTATCTGTGCTTCTTTTGCATGGATCTCTCTCATCATGTCTGCTTTGTCGTTTTGCCATGCCACATGTTGGTAGTAAACGATCAATATCATAAGGACAACCGTAAACGACTGTTCCTTAAGCTTCGAAAAGAATATGGAAGCTGCAGAGCTTTGGTTTATTTCTTCTTTCTCTTCTTTAGAGTTTGCCACGATGCCCACCGAGCCTTATTGCACTAAACCGTTACTAATTCACGTAAACTATTTTTCCGATTCCCCCATAAAGATATGTCTGGATTCTATCGCAGATGTAAGCATAGAATTCTTTGAAAACGCGATTCATGTTTGGCAGGCCATTATTGTTAGGAATCAGTGGTTTCGAAATATTTAGTTCATCAGATGATCTTTCAATAACCGAAGAGTCATCAATAGCTACGTAATAAGTTTCGGTACCATGTTCGCCGACAGGACCAACCAGGAATACCGATCTGTACTTTAATTCGGGTGGCGGCCTATGAATACCATTATTAGTAACGAATTCAATCATCATATCAGGGGAGACATCCGGAAAACCATTGTAGTTATGACGAATGGCACGACCATGCTTTTCAATGGAAGGAAGACTCGAAAAATAAGTGGCCATACCCATGGCATTAAAATCACCACCGATCACCATGTTTTGATCGACCATATTCGAAAAATCCTTCAAAAACGCTTCATACATTTTCTTTTCAAGATCTAGACCTTCCTTTGAGAATTCATAACCATTCAAGTAACCGCCAAAAGGAGTGGCACCATCTATGGCGTGAAATACGTCATGAGCGACCCAACCCGGACTGAAATCAGTAAAAGGCTCGTAATACGCAATGTTGACCGAATTCGGATCAGCTACCGCTTCAATTTCAGATTTAGCTTTAGACGTCTGAGACGTCAAGCTAATGATAGTCAGAGGCACATCGAAATTTTCAAATAAATCAAACACAGGCTTGAATTCAGGATCGTCGGGGGAAACTTTCTCTAAACTAGGTCTTCCTTCGGTTCCGGAATCCCAGTAGAAATCCTTGATGGGTGCGGCTAGACGTTGAGCAATCCTAATAAAATCCATAACCGTAACAAGTATGAAAATACTAATACCAAAAAAAGTATCTAATTTGTTCCACAGGGGTGAGCTCGTAAACATGTAACTCTATATGATGACTATTTTACCGAGATTCTGCTTGAAGTATTTATCGCTTTCATCTTCGAACGCCCTCATATAAGATTCGAGAAGAGACTCAATAGACTTCTTCACAACTGCACCAGGAATGATCCGCGCGATCGGGTTTTTAGGTTCTTTAAAGGATATGTTCGAACCCTTGTCACGACCGTAGTAATATGGAATCGGGTTAACGGCAAAATGTTTTGGCATCGATCCATTCGTCTTAACATAGCTAATCATATAATCGTAGACTAAATCGAATATACTATCATTTTTATCTAAGTTCAAGGAATGTGCGGCGCCTTTAGGATGTAGAGAATTTTCGACCCAGGCGCACGCAATTTGCTGAGCGGTGAAGTTATCCAGATGCCTCATAACGTCAGATTTCGTAAGACTCGGATCATCATTTAGTATTTCCACATCGGAATTTAGCTTTATGATGTCCGCCATATCATCAGCAAATTTCAGGAATTTTTCCATATCATTACGAAAAACGATGTGACCTATATCGTGAGCAAACCATTCGGCAGTAATCGAGTAAAAGTCGTCCTCTCTTTTACAAACAAAGAAATTTATTGCATCTGACCTATAGACCCCAGACTTGAAAAGTCCACCAAGATAAGAATTAAGTAGCGATTTAATGCTACCATGCTTCTTTAAATCTTCATCAGATTCAAACGTAGCGTTTTTGATCATAAACGCACTAAATTCTGCTTTGCTGAAGGCAGTATCATCCCAACCTTTAACATTTAAAGGCGGTGATTTAAAATAAGTGATCTTAGGACCAAAATTCTCGAAAAGTCGCTTGAACGTAGCGTCTCTCTCAGGTTCGAGATTCGTTTCTTCCATGGGAACTGCAACGCGGAAAGCTATTTTCTTAAGATCCATGATAACCGCCTGAAATAAAAAGTCATACTAAATACGATTGAGCCCCAGTTCCACTAGGAACTGGGGCTCAAGAACCGTACTATTAATGATCAATAAACAAGACCACTAATAATAGCCTAACCGTTCAAATCACTCACAGAAAAGACGCCATTGTCTTGATCAGACTCAGCAGCTGATGTTCCATCCCACATCTTACCTGCTTTGTAAGCCCCAACCATTTTGCCGAGAATTGGCGAATTCATGATTATGACATCAAGTGGATGTTCAAACGTAGTTTTGGTGCAATAGAAACCATAGTCAAGGTCACCATACTTATCTTTGAGTGACCACGAGTCATAATCCATTTCGTCATCCACTTGGCTAAGTCTATCAATATCGATATTGTACTCCATCACATAAATGATATCATCTTCATTATCCGCAAAGGATTCGACGTAGACCCACAACATAGGAATATCACGAGTTAAATATCCAGGTATAACATTAGGATCGTCGCTTTTGGTTGCCTTCCAGTATTTCTTAATGGAAGAGCCGACAAATATGCGAGTGGCGATTTTGACTAAATCCATACCATAAGGCAAGGAAAAGAAATTTAATGGGCACCCTTCTCGAGATTCTTGCTAGATTCCATCGGTCGCAGATTTGATAAAGACCAGCAGGCGATGAAATTCGGATGTGAAAAGTCGTTAAATGGTAGCTTTACTTGCGGAATAGTATGATCAATCTGCCAAGTGCGAACACTCGGGTTCAAGACGCCGTAGTTGTCCCAAGACATCCACGGTTCCCATAGTGATTCGAGATGAATACGAAGTTCTTCCATAGTGTACGGCAGGAATTTTAAAATCGAACGACCGCCTTTATCGCCGCCGTTAACGACTAAAGCTTCCCATACTGCACGACGCAAATTATTACGAAGACGCAACGCCGGGTTTGATTGCATGCGAAGACGCAACTGACGATATATTTTAGGCTTGTTACGCTGATACCATGCTGATTTATTACTCTGATTACGGATTTTATTTGACCGCTTCCAAGCCATAGCACTCGCTTTACGTTCAATCTGATATTCTAAATCATTGGCATATCGATCTTTTAAATGTTCTGAGATCATCGCTTTCTTTTCCGGTTTCGCGCGATAAGCAGCCGTTTGCGAGTCGATCCTTTCTTTACCTTGCTTAGTAGCATATCTAGCGCGACGGGATTCCGCAGCTTTCTCCCGCTCGCACGTCTTACACATCGAAGAAGGGTATTCCTTACCATTCTTTGCGGATTTGCGGAAGAAAAAATGATCTGGTGTAGGAGGATATTTTAAACCACATTTCCCGATACACAGTCTTTCTGTATCTTGCTTATTCTGCTTATTCTGCTTACGAATTTCTTTATCTTTGTTCATACGTTACTTTACATTCGAAAATCTTGATTCGCACACCAAATACGAATCGGCCCCCGATCATTAATGATCGGGGGCCGATAAGATAGTTCAGAATGCTCGGAATTAACGGGTAACGATGAGACGCACTAAACCACGGGGGTTGTACGCACCGATACCGAGATTTTCGAACATACTGAATCCTATAGTCCTTTCCTCGGGGTTGTCAGCGGAGAGAACCGTGAGCTCGGTACGGACCGGAATGCGTCCGAACATCTCAGGCTCGCAGCAGACGTAGACAACGCCAGCGGGAACGATACGGGAGACGATGAACTGAGCGTTCCAGCCCGTCGCCATCATACCGGTCTTCCACAGGGTCGCCTGGCTCTCGATGTCGAGGACGTCACGGCCGAACTTGCGGATGTCGGCGTAATCGGTCGCGTTCATGTAAACGCGAGCAACGCGGAGGTCCTGACGCTCGATCTCGGCGAACGCGTCCGCGAGGACGGCCGGAGAGATCGGAGCAACAACCGGGATGTCAGGGTTCGTCCCACCGGGGAGTGAGTCGAAGCCGTTGACCGCGATCGCATCGAGGATCGAGAACACGCGATCATCCTCAGCGGCCTGGATCTGAGCCTTGCCGAGATCCTGCATACGCTTGAGTAGATCGTACCGGCGCTCCTTGACCTGGGTCAGGGGAGCCTTCGGTAGGGCCGCAATCTCGAAGAGCGGGAAGATCACGCGGCGGGGCTTAGCAACCGCCGTGATGCTCTCGCCTTCCTCGCCGATCACGTAGGCCACAACGTCCGGGTCCTTGTCGTAGATCGGGAGAGCGCCGTCGGGAAGCTGCTCGACCAGGAAGGTCTTGCGGCCAACCGACGAATAATCGCGGCGCTCGCGTAGGGGCTGAATCATTGAAGCCGCGAGGTGCCGACGGCCCGCCGCAGTTCCAATGTACTTGTCAACGATCTGCTCTTTTAGTGCGTTATCCACAACCTGCACGCCGAATGACATGATTTTCTCCTTCCTTTAATATACCTAAGCTTAGACGAAACTCAGCGTTAGGAACATTTCCGTCGAAGTCGCATCCGGCGGAGCGAGCACAATGCCCATTACAGTGACGTCAGAAGCGGAGGGCGTACCACCGGCATCGTCGATCGCGGCCCACTCGAAGGAGTCAGCGATGACGTTGGTTAGAAGACCGTTCACGGAGGCGTAAAGACGATCGCCAATCGTGTAGGTCACATCCCCACCAGCACCGCCACCGAGCTGAACCTGAGTCTCATACACCTTGACGCCAACGGAGCCGCCACGGAGGAACGGACCCTTGCCGGAAGCAACGGCCGGGGTGTTCTCGAAAGCGTTGCCGAGAGCATCATTGATGTATAGACCAAGAGGACGGCAAGCTGGTCGGAAGTCAACGCCACCGATCGTGCGAGTAGCACCGGCAGCGTCATACGCTAACGGGCCGCCAACAAGGTTAGCACCCTGATCAGCGCGGGTGAACGCCACTGAACCAGAGAGAACGCCCAGCTTGACGTTCGTAGGAAGGGTAGTGGAGCGCTCGCCAGCGCCAGTCACTACCGGGGGGTTGGACTGCGTAAACGAATCCGTCGTTAGCGCCGGAATCGAATCCTTCACAAGGCTGTAAAGGATACGCAGATTACTGTTGCTTAGGGTGAAATCACCCGATGCCTGACCACCAATCGAACCCATTTTTAACCTCCAGTTTAGAGCCTTGTATTCAAAGATTCATTAGAAGATCAATTGTGCTGAATGAATTCAGTCCGAAATCGCGAATCCGTTTTCAACATTTTCGACTTCTAGAATCTTCTATCCATTCTCTAACTGAAAAAAGTTGGTCTATGTATTATTTGGTATTAAAAACCGGCCTACTCCCCAATTAGGTGGAGTAGGCCGGTTTTTAGTGAATTAAGGCCGATCCCAGAGGCTGGTGAGAACGTTCTCGGGAGCCTCTTCCTTGGCAGCGCGAACTGAACCGAGCTTCTTCGCTCCCTTGGTAGAAGCAGTGCGCTCGACACTGTAACCCGCAACGCGCTGTAGCTGCTCGCGCTGGGCCGCCATGATGTCGCGGTGAGCCTTGACCTCAGGATCGTCTGAGAAAAGAGCCTCTAACGCGGTGGTGCTGACCTTCATGGTCTCGGTCTCATCGTCGAAAGAGATACCGGGAACCGAAGCTTCCTTCGCCATCGCAGGGGCAACAGCAGGCATCACAGGAGCAGGACCACCAACGCTGGCGCTACCCTCGCTGGCGCTACCCTCGCTGGCGCTACCGCCAGCGGGAGCCATTGGAGCGGCAGGAGCCTGGCTCTTACTGCCAGGACCGCCCATCATCTCAGCGAGCATGGCGTCGGTCTCGGAAACCGATCCTGAACCCTCTTCCTCTTCGCTCATGTGGCCGGTTCCGTGTGAACCGCCAACGCTGGACTCAGAGCCCTCTTCCTCTTCGCCCCACTTCTCTTCAGCGTGGTGCTTGCCAGCACCTGAGGTCTTAGAAGCCTCGTGCGACGCAGGAGCGTGCTTGGAAGCGTCGCCCTTGGCGGACTTGCTACCACCAGCGGTGGTCTTAGAACCCTCTTTTGGGGTCTCAGTCTTGGACTCGGCCACGCGAGCGGTCGCCACAACGCGGATGATCTTCTTTAGGGTCGGATCATCAATCTGGTAGATGGCGCGAGCTAGACGCTCCACGGTAGGCTCATCGGCCTCTTCCGTTAGCATGCTGGCAGCTAGCTTAGTGCAAGCATAAGCGCGCTTAAAACGGGCGTCATCCGACATCGCGGCGGGCTGGGTATCAGCAACGGCCTTAAGAGCGTTGTTAAGCGCTGCGTCCGGAAGAGCCATGAAGCCAACCGCCACCTTACGAACAAGTTCCTTGTTCTCGGTGCGGAGTAAGCTGGTGGCTAAACGGTGCGAAGCAACCGCCTTCTGCTGGGAGGCGAACTTGTGGTTATCATACTTGTGGTCGCCCCAAGCCGGACGATCAAAAGTAGGAGCCTGGAATTCAGCGAAGCCAACCACATTACGCTTCACGTGACCCTTGGCATCGTAATCCTGCTTGATAAGTGACTTCTCGTAATCAGCAGGAGTCTCGGCCCAAGAGTCAGGACCGGCGTCGGCCGCCATATACTGATCAGGAGTCGGCTGATCGGGACGCTTAACATTCATGCTGTAGATGTCTTCAGCACGACGGGAAGTAGTAGCAACTCGGTTCTTCTCTTTCCAGGTTGAACGCTCGCGCATTTTAGATGCCTCCTGATTCATGATTATTCATCAGAATCCTAAATAGTAGCTATACTTGCGATCTTGCCCTTCCAGGACAAGAACTGAAGATCTTTCTCAGTTAACCGCCGATTTGAAGAGTCAACACAAGCGGATAGATAAGACTTCTCACTGTTAAAATTACTCATTGGACCAACATTCATCGCCAATTGATATAAATCAGGAGAATAATTCTTACCGTTTATTCTATCTTCAATCCATGAAAGGACTATCAAATCCTTTGCAGTTAAACCAGCTTTCTTAATCGCGGAAACGCCACCCACATGAACTATCTTGTGAGCTTTCTCAGCCCAGTTTACGAGCTTTGGTGAAGTGGGGAACGCTAAACGGACCGCCCTAGCGAAATCCTTATTAGCTCCACGAATCATCGAATCGTTCTGTGACGTCAGGTCAGTAGGAGCTGTTTGAATCGCAGTACCAACGTCCTCAGGTTTAGGAGCCAGTTTTTCGCCAAGCTTGTCGACCATCAACGTTAGAAGCTGTTCTTGTAATTTATTCAACAGTCCGTCTATCTTGTCGTCGGCTTTACCAGACTGCGAAGCTCCGCTTTCCGATTGCTGTGCGTCAGTAGCTTGGTCGGATGGGCCTTGATCTACATCTTCACCCATGAGATCACCAAGAGTTTGACCACCCTGCTCTTCATCGGCTTTTCTGTAAGAAGCCGCCTTTTTCATGCCGTCCAGATTAATAACGCCACGTGTTGAGTTTATCTCGATAGCATGATCCATCTTGGCAGCGACTTGTAACATGTCCGCATTCAAGAAGTTACGGCGCACGGCACCAGCAAATGCAGGGTTGCGAACCCAGGAGGCCTCTATGAACTGGTTGGAATTCGGAACGCTGACATGGCCAATCAATTCCGCGATTTTTTGCTGTTCACCGTTTTCGTTAGTGAATTCAGTATGCTTTCCTTCATACTGAATGCAAGGACATATCTGAGATTCATCAGCTGCCACGTTGCCGCATTTTGTGCAAATCGTAAATAACGAGATGCAGCCCATGGAAAGACCAGTTATCGCGCCAGTTAGAATATCAGACACTAACTGTTTATGCTTCCGATCTGTAGCCACCAAGATGTCAACGTAGCAAGTGTTGCCCAAGTCACGAGCTATAGCATCTACAATAAAACCCTTCGACAGCTCGGGAAGCTGTATGTGCTCAAGATAGTTTTGCGCACCAATGAAGGTCCGGTAAGTAGACAGGAGCAAAGACCGCTCCCAGGCGTCACCGTTGTTGTTTATGATATCTAAGCAATCAGGCTTAATGGCATAATCCGGCCACCTAACATCTATCTGAACACCACGATTCATCTGTCGGCCGGTTTTAGCTCCCTTCGGAGACATAGTATCGACAGAAGCCACGATGGTCGCATGAGATAGAAGGAACTGCTTAGGGTCACATTTCCGCAGAACTGTTTTGGCAATGCGGTTTACGTGATCCTTCGGAACTGCGCCTTCATTCTGACCACGAATAACTTCCATCCAATTATCGAAATGGACGTCCTTCTGAGACATTATAGCGCGGGCATAATGTTTTCTGGCCATTAGGTTACCTCAAATACCATCTCTATAATAGATTGATAAATACAGATCGGGCCTGAATCTGTCGATTCAGGCCCGATCGAGTTACTTAGTAGTCCTTACGCTGAACGAACTGGTACATCTCTGCGGCCACCTTAGAGATATCTTCTACGGTAGGAATCGGAATCTCACGAGGAGCCCGATTTTCGAACTGTGCAGTCCGACCCTCAACGTCTACCTTCTGATGCCAAGCAGCCATCAGAAGATCCCGAGCTTCGTTCATCAGAGCATGCCTAATTTCATAACCGTTCGCACCCATGTCGCCCTCCGTGTGTGTGTTAATGAGCTCAGTGCTCATTAATAAGATCCCGGGCTAGGATCTATAGAACTTTACCAGCCAGAAGAAATGATGCGATGCGTTAAACTTATTTGAGAGTCGTACGATTGGAGGTAATCATTGGAATGGTACTTCTTGAAAGTTTATATTGAGTCTTTTTATTATTATCTTTTAAGAAAACAACGGAGTAAACTAATGTCAGATTCCTCATTAATCGGATCGAGCCTTGCCGCGATTGGAGGAATGCCATTAGTACTAGCTGAGGCTGCAACAGCAGCCGGTGGAACGTCCCCGGGCGGCGTAGTGATACCCATCTGGGCGTTATCATTAGCGGTTACGCTTGCTTTAGGATTTATCGGATACCTGCTAAAGCGCTCCATGGATCAGTTAGATAATACTTTAGAAAGACTGAATATGAAAGTAGAGGAGCTTTCAATAAAAGTGGCTCCACTTGAAGCAAGAATCCAGAATGTAGAAAAGAAGTTAGATACGAAGTAAAACAACAAATACTAGATAATGTCTTCACCCCGGATAGCGAACCCGCAGGCATTACACTGCCTAATGTCGGCCTTGTGCGTGTAACGGCGCTTGGTCATACCCGTTTTACAACGAGGGCAGTTGTAAGACCCGGATGCTGTTTCGCCCCTAGAACGACGATACTTCCGCTGGGACTCTTTCCAATAAAGCGCATAGCGACGACCGGCCGAATAAAGATTGGATACGGTCCGCTTAACGGTATCGAAGCCGTATTCATCACCGAATTCTGAAGAAAGACGCACGAAAGCGTCGACTTCGTTCAATCCATCGTTCATGGCCGCACAGGCCGCACGATAAACAGGCATAGTCAAGGATTCGAAGTCAGACACTATAGAAGAAGCTACGGACTTACGCCATTTCGCATCATCCTTCGATTTAGACTCAGTGCCAGAATATAAAGACTTCTCATAGGTCGAGTAAGCTTGGTCTAGCTCCAAAGGAGGTAGAAAGTCTAGCGACCCTACCTTGATTAATTCCGTGGGCGGTTCTAAAACAGCTCCGTAGGGCCACTGGACCATAACTACACCCGTGTTAGTATTAGAGTATACTACACGACCGACGAAGGGTGTAACTAATATGCTTCGATAGTTCGTACGGCGGACGAAATCGCCAGCCCGAAATTCCCGAGCCATCAGTACATCGTCGACAAAGGCGGTCTTAGTGTGCATATTAGCTCCAAATACTTCTGATCCATGAAGAGAGCCTATTAAAACCTCTTCATGGATCAGAATTGATCTTAACTATTAGTCAGCCCAGGTCTTCCCTGAAGCGGTCGACTTACGAGGAGCGCTCATCATGGAAGGCTGCTGAGTGGTCTTACCGCCATTCGACCACTTCGACTGATCCAGAACGGAGAACTCAGGACGATTGACAACGGTCGATGACCGGTCAGCATCGAAGGTCAGAACGTCCTCATTGAAGCGGACGCCGTGACCAGAGTTATGCATATAAGGCTCATCCTTCTCAGTGATGATCGGATTCACCGTATTCTCAAACGCCTTCATGTAGTGCATCTCATCGGCGTCAGCCTTAAGAACAGCCGCCTGGCGACGCTGTAAACTCTCGGCACCGAACGCAGTGACCTCGAACTTATCAGCAAATCCATCGATCTCCTGAATAAGCTGGGCAGCCACGCGACCGTCGATCTTCTTCTCGGCCGCTAGCTTCTCAATACGAGTGGCCGCCGAGTCGAGATTAGAAAGCACCTTATTGGCTAGATCCTTAGGAAGAGTCATGTTTTTCTCCATAGTGTTATTTTTCACTAAAAATCGATTACCAGGAAAGATCTGAACCGTCAATTTCGACCGACGCCTTGCGGCCCTTACCCTTAGCCTTACCCTTGGTGGCCTTCTTGGAGGGCTTGCCTTCCTTACCGTTATCGGCTTCCACCTTTGGGCTGGCCTTCTTAGAAGGCATCTTCTTCTTGGAAGACTTTTTCTTAGCCGCGATTATAGGTAGGAGCGTTGAACGGGTTTCAGGATTCTCAAAGGCCACGCGAACCAAAGTATTCACGTCGACAGACACCGAACTGTCGTCGGAAGCGACTCGAGACGCGTTGATGGCACGAAGGTTCTTAATGATCTCTAAGGATAACTCAGGGTGAGACTCCTGAATCTCGGAAGCGACCTTAAGAAGATTCTCTACGGGATTGGACATTGAGGCCTCTCTTTTCTTCTCAGGCTTTGTAGCCTTAGTAGGGATAAAAGTATCTACGAAAAGTTCGTGGTTTAAGCTCGATAAGCGGTTTAATAGCATGTTGTAAGTGCTGGAATCTATTTTGCTCTGGTAGGCCGATCCGTCCGCAGTGGCTATGGCTAAGTCCAAAGCTGCTCTATGCTGAGCGTCTACTGCGCTCTTTTCCCAGTTGTGGGACAGCCAGCCAGACGTTAAAAAGTCCTTGGCACTGGCTATTATGGAGTCGTAATGTTCCTTATTCAGATACCGCTTATCTAAATAAGTCCAGCCAGTGGAGTCCCCATGAGGATTCCACTGATCTTTAACACCATGATATGAAGATGTCTTATTCATCATATAACCCTCAGGTCTATAAGAAGATGAGGACGATAAGTTCATCTTCTTTTTGAGTTCGACCAGTTTTGGTGATCCCTTGAAAGTCTCTTCAAGAGGAGCGATAAGTTCTCTTGCAAGTGCCTCAGGATCTAGAACTTCCCCAGATTTCACCGAATCATTATCTAGGAACTTTTCCATACTGTTAATTAACTTATCTATCGATTCCGCATCCCCTGAAACGAAGTCCTTCTGAGATTTCGAACGTATTTCTTCATAGTCCGGTTTCAGCTTTTTTGAAATCACTTTGTGGTAAGCTTCATATACTTCATCGAAAGCTTTTGCTTCCGCATAAACCTTGTAGACCGATTTAATGAAAGCGTCTTGGCGTTGCTTGAATGAAGAGCCGGGCCATTTGGCATGGGATCGAAGATACGCATGTAAATTAACCGCAACAGCCCAATCTAACCATTGATTAGCGACTTCCTTAGAAAAGGATTTGAAATCGTAATCGTTTAGCATTTTCTGAGCGAAGGTTGAAGTGTCTTCGGACCTAGACTCAGAACGTATCGAGGTAAGACTCTTGAGTTCTTCCGGTAGTTTATACTCCTTAGACAGTTTAGTGTAGTATCTCTCTAAGGCAATTATGATTCCAGCTCGCGCACCGAAAGGTATTACTTGAACATCCGGTTCCCATACGGTTTTAACCGTAGTGTAAACGTCCTCAGCATCATATATCCTCGTAGCAACTGCCTTATCGTAAGCCTTTTTCTGATCTTCTAGATATTTCTGTAAGCTCGACTTATCGGATCTCGGCTTATCGGAATCAGTCTTACCTGGCTCGGGTTTTTCAGAAGATTTCTTGGCAGGTTTAGGCCTTACCGCCGACACTGCCTGGTAAACGCTTTTGAGAGAATCCAGTTCTTCTTTCTTAATCGGATAGAACCTAATATTATCATCTTTTTTAGAACGAGAAGTAAGCAATCCGAGCTTTTTACTTAAATAAAGGTTTTCGACCACTTGTTTCAAATCGGCTAGTCTAAATCCGTTTCTATCATACAGAGATTTATCTCTAGGGATTAACTTCAAGATCTGTTTCTCTAACGACTTAATCAATTTCCCTAAATGTTCATATTCTTCATCCGTTAACTCCGGAATAGACTCGGCCTCGGGGGAGGGGGCCGCAGCAGGACTAGACGATCCTGACCCGGACCCACCAGACATCGCCTTAGCCAGTTCCTCGATCTGTTCCTCAGAGAGCGGCGGAGCGTCGACTGCATATCTATATAAATCGTATATATTCACATCGGAAGATGTTTTTACCTCACCACTAGGGGTAGAGTCACTCGCCTTCGGCTCCTGGATTTTTAGGAATTTCTCCGAAACATACTGGACGAACTGGTCTGCGAGAGCTGGGGATGCCTTCTTTATCTCTTTATAACGGTCGTTATAATACGGCTTCAAAGATTCCGGGATACCAAGAAAAGTAACACTAAAACGAAGCTTAGACGAACTGTTCTTATTGAATCTTTTACCCAAGCTAAGATCCGATCGATCGATCTTTAAATCTGGGTCATCGACCTTAACACGCCCCTTACGTTGCTGTCGTCGCGGGGCTCGCTTCTCCGGGGTCTTGCGACTAGGGCGCTGTTTAGGTCGTAAAAGAGACAAAGCCTCCTTGTCTTCTTTTTCGGCGGAAGACAAGGAGGTGTCAGCTGTTATATGCTTTATCATAGTCAAGAACTATATTCCAATAGAAGCGTATCTAATCATTCTTCCTTAGAGAACCTATCTCCTTTCTTATCGGTACGCTTCAAGCCTGCAGCCGCGTATACCCTGTCGGCCACATCGGTTTTCTCAAGTGCGTCGTCACCGACTTTGTTCAGAACGTTCTTAAGGAACTCGTTGAATGTTGAATCGTTCGGAGTAAACATGTCGCGCTTGAGCTGATCAAGAGCATCATCGGAATCTATGTTCAGTAACTCGAGTATGAACGATATGGGTAAGGATCCCTTTTGGTATATATTAAACATATAATCTTGAAGCTCAGTATTATCTCGCAACGCCAAGCGGGTGAACTGAAGCTTAGGATATAATAATATCCTATTCCCGAATTCGTCTTCCTCGTAGAATCCCTTCTTCTCTGCGACAGGCTTGAAGATATGCTCTTCCACAAGCTCACTGATCTGTTCACGATATAATAAATACATGGTATTCATAACATCCAGGTGAATCCGTTCCCCGGAATAGCTAGATTCACCGGTCAGCATCGATTCGGTAATTCTAAGACCAATGAATAGCATCTTATTGGTCGTCTCATATTCAGTTCCAAGATCGAGCAGACGGTCCCTGGAGCCTATTTCATCCCAGTGGACTTCGAAGTTAGTAACAACCGTGAAGTCTGGATCGACTAGAGCTTGGTCTATCTGATCACGAAGATTATCCGTGTCTATCTCGGACATTTTATCGGCCCAGATAATGCGCTTAGGAGTCATAGCACGGGAGGCTATACTAGTCTGAGCCTGGCGTAGTTTGTCTTGATACAACAGAGTTCTCAGACAGCGCTCGAGAAGCGATATACCACGGTCGTCATATGCCGATTTCTTATGCGAAAGGTGGTAACAAAATGAAGAACATAAGAAGTCATCATAAGGGCTGGTATTGAGGGGGATGGGGGCACCACTCAAAAGATTATTTCTTATCTGCTCAGGAATGTCGTTGGCTATTTTTGTAGCTTCCGGATCATTCTGCTCGGTGGCTTTGAGGACGACAAGTCGATCTTTCTCAGATGGAATAAGTTCCATCCGAGCCTTGTTAGTGTATTGAAACACTTCAAGCTTAACTTGTTCAGGCGGCAAAATCTGTATTCTCTGCCAACCTTTGTAGTGCTTGGCTACGAACGCTCGGATAGCTTCAGCACGCTCATTCTCCGGCTTAGGGGTGAGCTTCGTTACTTGTCGACGTGATGTATTTCCAGCCCAGTCTACCTCCCCAACTTCTTCGGTCTCAACGTCGTTTATGAGTTCAGGAGGAATTTCGCCAGATAGGTCATGATCTTCCATGAACAAGAATGCGTTCCCGTGGAGCCAGTATTCATGCGTTGCATCATAGAGCGACTGGAAAAGTCTAACCCTCGAGCACATTTCGGTAAAAAAGTGAAGGATTTGCTTATTGCGACGCACGTCTTTACCTTTAGGTAAAGCCAGGCGTATCTTCGACATGGGAACATCAGTATGAAAATCGATCGCAGCCCCGATTACAGGATGAGTGTTGTACCAGAATCGGAATAATTCTCGTTTTTCACGTTCCGACTGTGGTAGCTCGAGGAAGTCGGTACTTAGCTGTGGGCTGTAAAAACCAGTGTTACCACTTGATATTGCCCCACTACCCGCATTTCCGAAGTTCCCTGAGTATGATGCAACACGGATACTCTGTTTCTTTTCTGCTCTAGCAACTCTCTCTAAATCCGTGAGCTTTTGCTTCTTTAACGGCTGTTCGCTTACCTCATTTATGGGCATGGGGGTCTTAGGCGTTGAGACATTTTGGTTCTTATCAGATTTTTTCGCCATTTTAGCCCTTATTCTCGCGCTCTATGTCCGCCATAATACGAGAATGGTCAGACTCGTGCTTTGAGATCTGATCGACTATCCTTACGGCTGTTGATATGTCGATTTTTAACTGCCGAAGATCTGTTCTTCTTACAACATTATTCTCTCGAGCGATGCGGGTACGAAAGTACGTATGTTCGATCTTTTCGATATCAGACAGTGCTTTAAGCAAAATGGACTTGGAAGACTTCACCTGATCGATGGTGCTAGTGAACTTAGTAAAACCCTCCGATAAAATATCTACTTCTTCTTGGGGATGTTTCATGACTAATCCTCAAAAAGACCATACTTATCCGGATTTTCTTTAATCTCAACCCACGACTTTATGAGACCTTTTAGCTGATCAAACCTCGATATACTGCCGGAAAGTAATTCTTGCCATGAACCACCAGATTTCATGTAAGAATTATATATGTCTAGGAAGTCTTCATCAGTTAAATCGATCATATCACCATAGACATGATCGAGGATCTGACGCACTATTTTATAACTTATTGTATCTCTTACAGATATTTCACCCATACCAAGTAAAATCCATAGACAATTCACCGACGAGGAACACGCGGAGCGACCCTGTCAGTGCCTCCGTGCATCCTTGCTTTCATCCGCTGATACTGAGAGTAAGAAGGCATCCTGCGAGATTCCGTAGGAGCTTCGGAAAGTATGGACCCTCTGTCTAAAACTCCAGGGTTTTCGGCAATATACTCTGAAGCCAGCAGAATGCTTCGAGCCAGGGCATCAGACACGTCATCATGCTTTCCAGGCGCCTTAGGGGCTTCAACAGTTACTATATTCTTTCCTCCAGAGTATGCCTGAAGTTCAAGTAATTCAGTGATGAGTGGAGACTGCCTACCCGTGGTTCCCTCAATACCTTCAGGAATAGGATAATTATAAATATCTAACTGCCGGTTATACATGAACATCTTAAAAATCTGATACATCAGCGACGAGTCAGCTGCAAAAAAATTGCGCGTCTCGAACTGACTAAGACCATGCTTATGGAGCTCTTGTTCAAAGACAATGCCGGACCACTGGTCGAAAATACCCTTATGGATATAAAACTTGTTGGTTAGTGCCTTGAACCACAGTGCTATCTGGGCCATATCGATTCTAGGAACGTCTTGCAAAGTCAAAGCATAGGGAATCAAAGGAGACTTTAGATGCGGATTGACATCTTTCCATTTTCGTTTTGCATACCAGACTTCATGATATACAAGCTGTATCTTACCATCCTTTATCTTAGATAAGGCAATGCAAGTGCCGTCGTTCACCAAGCCCACGTCAATACCAGCAAAATGTGGTTCCCTAGGGAGACCACGGTCAGTAGGTATTCGACCAGGAGTGACACACTCGAACAGATCCGTAGAGTCTTCAATCCAACCGCGAACACGGTCTGAAAATTCAGCACCATGCTCTGTCATGAACGTTTTTGGATCCTTAAAGTATTCCTTTTCGTAATAGCTGCGGTCTAGAGTCGGATTGACCTCCCAAGTGGGAGCCTGTATGACCAACATATCTTCAGATCCACGGTCCTTAGACATCGCAAGCTGATACTGGCGATAGAAAAAACCCTCCTTGGCGTCTGGAGACGAAATCAAAATCATCCGACCTTCGGTCGGACCGATAGCTTCATGCTTATTCTGAGGATTCTTAGGACTGAACTGAGCAAGGGCAGGCATGAGTGCTTTGTAAACACGTTCTGCTGAACTTTTGCCGTCGTCTATGAAGAACGCAATCTCGTCGAGTATCGCACACATAACACCACGACCACGTAAACCTTTGGCTACAGAGCTCTTAAAGGTGGCGCTTATTGTCGATTTGCCATCCTCTCCGAACCTTTTCCGATCGTTTTCCGTTCGGAATTTCATATAGGTCTGAGTAGTATTTGCAAGAGCACTCTTGAAATAGTCTACAGATTCCACGTGAGATTGAACGTCACCGTAGACGATCGAAGCCTGCTCTTTATCGTTCGCCACAGCTAAAACACGAATTTCCGAACCGCTGGGCATTCCGTAATATGCTTGCGGACAACCACGCCTTAGCAACTTATAAAGTTCGTAAGCTGCAAAGATAGCGGACAATGAACTTTTGCCGCTACGACGACCAAGGACCAGGATCAGTTCTCGACGTTCCTTGCCGTCCTGCTTTTCTATATTGCTATGGCCCTGGTTGTACAAATACTGGAGATATTCTGTTTCCGTAAATTCATATAGTATCTTATCACCAAACTTATCTTTAATCGATATACATTTAACCTTATCCTCTAAAGGGATATTATAATACAATTTAACAATAAATCTTTGGACCGGATATAAACCATAAGGTAAGAGCTTGAACCGCTCGATAAAGTCTAGAACCGAAAGGAACTCGACGTCTCCTTCAGCTCTGTCAGATTTTTTGGTTTTCTTCGAATCCAAAAAGCTCGATACTTCAGAAGATAAAGCACTTTTATATACAGGTTCTTTGATAGGCATGTTACACCGTATCCTGTAGCTTTAACTCCCAATCTTTCATATCAGCTTCCATTTGCTTAAATACGAGATCTATGACTTCGTCAGATATTTCACACTTTTGCATAGATTCGTACAGGAACTCCATCCATAATCTCATAACGGACTTAAATCGCGGAGATTTAAGATCAAGCTTCTCAGCTCGAGCATTCTCCATACGTTTCATGAGGACGTCGGCCAACTGCCGAAGGGAAGCAATACGAGACGTCGTAAAAACGATAGTGTTCTTACCGTCCTTGGCAGCTTTTCGTCTTTCGAATTTCAGATGTGAAATTTCTTCAGCGATTTCATTTAGAACAACATCGACTATTTCATTTACCGGTATTTTCTTAGTAATCGCTCGATATAATTCTTGATCGTTGACATAATTCTCACGCTCCCTGAATTCTTTACTCAGGGCGTTAGTGTCAATGATTTCAGGGGTAGGTATGTTACCGCTAACATCTACAACGAAATCAGTGCCAATCTCGTCGGTTGATACCCTTTCACCGTTAGGGAAGGGTATCAACCGACCAGGTTTTTGCTCGTTCTTATCATCGTCGTCTATCATACTTTACAATACTAGTCACCAATACTATATGAATCAATATCTATGGACTGAGAAGCCTTCACAGATCTTGAAGGCATGTCGAGTGCTGAGGACAATTCATACTTTTCCACAGGGTTTGTAATAGGAGCGGTTATGACAGGGAGAGGGAGCTTAGAACGGCTCGCCAAAATTACTTCCTCAGGAACGGTTCTAACCATCGTTTTGGCATACTTAGAACACCAGCCAAGGCTTGACTGATGAGTGCACCCAGTACACTTTGAGCTGGCCAGTAAGTGTTTGGGACCGTTTTTCCTAAACAACTTTGCACCAGTATCGCATCCTAACCCATAGTCAGAATAAACGCTTGGATCGACGTGATATACGCCCTGTACTCCATCCATGGACGACAGGATCGGCTTTATCGATGGAACCGATTTGAGATCTTCTCTAGAATATCTTGAAAGAAGAGAAGAAGCCAATCGTGATCCGGAAAGACCCTTGTTCAATTGCTGACCTAAGAAATTCTCCACGTCCAAGGCGTTTACAGCGGCCTTGTTAGGCTCACTCACACCACGACCGTAATAGGCCTTGACATTCGAAGAAGCTACCTTTACTGATTCTTGGGGTCGATGGGAGTTCACGCTGGCCAGAACGCTTAGAAGGTTTTCCCCGGAGTTAACTCTTTCGACGAAGGTCTTCACGTCGGTTTTGTTGAAACCAGCCGTCTTAACACGCGAGGAAATAGCTTCAGCAACGTCCCGTTTTGTGATCTCTGGAGCGGTGGCCACTATTTTATACTTACGACAGAGAGAGGCACATGCCCCATCAGGCTTGTTGTTACATATAGAGCACGAAGCAATCCGTTTCAACAAATAAGTCGGAGACAGTCTTTTAGACGCTATGAAGGATAAAGTGTTTCGGCAACCGCCTAAAACGTCGACATCCAGCCATGTACGACCTAAGACGTTGTAGTGGTGTTCTAGATCTCGCACTTTTAAATCTGAACTTAGGCGCATAGCCTCGCGATCGTCAGCGCCGTCCATCATCCTCTTAGAGAATTTTTTATACTCGGAGGTTAAAATAAAATCAGACTTCGTGGAGCTTACTTTACTTGAGTACTCACTGATCTCTTCATCAGAATACGATTTTACTTTCTTGGCGGGTTGCGTTGCAAAGGTCTGGACACCATCAGGGTTTACGACAAGAGACCTTTTCTCAAGACCCACCTTGATAAACTCTTTCCAGTCGACCACGCCGTCTTTAGGCACAGATAACCCAAGATCGGAGGCCAGTTTCCTATCATATTTAACTTCGTTTACCAGAGGCTTTTTGAACACCGAACAATTGCCAGCACTATTACAGGTGCAATCAGCACAGTTCGATTTCGCTAATACGACTAAAGACTTCTTAATGGATTTTGGGAGACTGGCAGTTTTATTCTGGAACTGAGAACATCTAGGAAAATGAGCTGCATTAATGTACACAGCACCTAGTACACCCGATTCAGAAATCACTGAATCGATCTCTGAAGAGGCCAGTTTCAAGTCGACAGATGGAAATTCAGAAGCCAGTCTTGATTTAATGCTTTCTATAGAATGCCCTTGCATCACGTAACCGGCAACACGATTTCTAATAGGGTCTCGAAGATCCGTTTCTGACGCGATAAATGAGTCAGTAGGATTTCGGTTTACGATAGTATGCGGTCGCAGAGGCACTATATGAGGGACCATATCACCAGGCTCAAAAGATAAAGCCTTTTGAAGTTCAGGAATCATATCCAGGTTTTGCTTAGGCAGAGCCTCAAAAGCACGATACTCAGCTTCGTCTACAGCCAACCATGATAAATCAGACACACCCTGATTATGGAGAACATTATCTATCTCTCCGACGCCGGGCATACCAAAATCTATATTTTTACCAGCCATATTTATTCTCCAAGTCGCTCTACTAAGGCCAGCGTCTTCGAAAGTTCAGCCGCAGCTCTACGATACTGCTCGCTAACGGCCGGATCTCTAATAGACTCTATTTCCAGGTCGATGAGCTTAGACCTAATGCTTGCGAGCTTTGAAATTCCGGTAAAAGACGCCTTTCTTACGGGAAACTCATCGAGAACATCTTTAACGAAGATGTTATGGTCAAGAGCAAGACAGCGTATGACGTCTGAAGCCAGGTACTGAGGTTCACGCTTTTGTGTTAAAAACGCCATGACGTGGCGGCGGGTAAGATCCTTCTTACCGTTTTCTTCAAGGAACTCACCGGTCAAGGAACGCACCAACGTGACGTTCGTAGCCACTCGATTCATCTGTTTCTCCGACGCCTGTAGCTGTTGACGCCTACCTACATCCCAGTATTCCATAGATGGAAAACCGGCGGGTACGTTTTGGTCTTGAACGTTATATCCAGACCAATAATTACCAAGACCACCAAGACCGTTTTCGACGTTTACGGAATTCTCGCTAGAACCAGGTAGGCTTTCTGACGTTGACTCTTCAGAAGATGCCCAAGTGTCGCCAGAATGATCGGCCCAAACATCATAGGTCGATGAAAACCGATCGGCGTAGTCGGCCATAGCTGACGGTTCTTTACCAGTTGGTAATTTAGAATCAGCGACACTCATGGGTCTTGAAGGGTTCAGGAAGAGGTCATGACTTCCCCCTTCCGGAGGAACATCATAGTCACCAGGAACCATGGTTGTACTAGTTGTACTAGTTGTACTAGAACGACCAGTCGACTCAGACCGAGAAGAAGCGGTAGAAGTAGACTGAGGATAGCTTAACAGTCGATCTGGACCGAACGGATCTAAAGGCCCACCACCGTCTGGCAGAGATTTTCCAGATTTCTTCTTGTTGCTATCCTCACCATGCTCAGAGGATTCAGGAAAATCATAGGTACCCATTCCAAATGGGTCCATAGATTTATCAATGTTAGACTCGGTAGGGACACTAGACGCCATTATTTGCCCCACATCCAAGACATGTTTGGTTTAGAAACAGGCACTTTGTTATTGGGGGCAGGTTCCGTAGCCTGAGAGACCATAAAGTCGATCTCTTCTTGGGTTAATCCTGGAGTATAGATAGGCACTAGCCGCTTATTATCGCTACCAGGGAGCATACTATAACTATCGGAGGCCGTTTTTAAAAAGGTCTCCATACCATCAGTCGGAGCGTCGTAAGGCGAGACGCCGTCCGCTACCCAGTCTTCATAGATAGGCTGGTCGGTAATGAAACCCTCGAGAGATTCATCATCAGACGGGAGACCTTCAGGTCCGTTAAAAAATCCGTACGGAGACTCACCGGGACCGATATGCTCAATGCGGGGCCCAGACATCGTCTCTAATGGCAGAGAACTATTACCACCGGCCAGACGAGACTTATGAGACCGGAGCATGCCGCCGAAGGCACGTTTATAAGATAAGTCAGTCACACTTTTCGGGGATTCAGAGGACTGATGAGTAAACCCTAAGTCGGGAGATTCCGAAGCCTCTGAAGATCCAGACGACTCTGGCTGACCGAAATCTGCCGGAGACGGATTAAGTTCAGAAGGATTTAAACTAAGGAAATCTTTCTGTCCTTCGTCCTGATAAGCTTCTTCTACAAATTTTTCAGGATTTGTCTTTACGGCCTGAGCGTCCTGAACTAGCGTGTCGGTTTTTGAACGTTCAGTTCGATTCCAATGATCGGCATTGACTTCATCATATAACGTATCTGTAAATCCCGATAACAATTCGGTGGACTGACCTAATAGAGTACGAAGGTCCTTAACACTTTGGATATACCCCCGCCCGCCCAATAAACCATCCGGACTGAACTGGGAGGATGGCATTCGAGATAGTAATCGGAGAGCAGAAGAAGCGTAACTGTGAGACCTCTGGGCAGCCCAAAGGATTTTCGCTAGATTTCTAAGCGAAGAAGGCGACCATTCGAATCCATCAACGCGAATATCGCGACGGACTGGACCCTGATCACGGATGAACTCGATTTTACCAGCAGTGCGAACAGACCCGTTTAACGCTATTTTAGAGGCAATGGACTTGAAGCGACTATTATCCATTTTAACCTCTGATCGGAGATTCGTCGTCTGAGACGATTCTTTCGATGATGTAGTTACCTTCCTCATCCTGCGCGAGACGCCAGAAATCCTGCTTACTAATGTGTACCAGGGTATTACTAGCTACCTGCATGAATCCCGATAAATCCGTAAGACTAGCCACCCTTATCTTCCCGGACACATTTGAAGCCACTCTCGAGGCTGGCCGTTCAAAAACGTCGTCTATTGAAGAAGAGGAGAATCTTAAATCTTCGATATTAAGCATACGACACCTCAATGACACGCTACATGAACGGGCTAAGTAACAATGAGGTTAACGACAACCACCTGAGGAGTATTTGTAGCATTAACTGAAGTGAATACCAACGTTTCAGTATATTCCCCCGGAATGATAGGTAAACATTGTGACACTAACGAAAGGGTCACAGTCTCCTGTATACCTGACCCCAAAGCGCCACCCGCAGTCGGAGTCACTTTTAGCCAAGGGCTACTATTCTGTGCTTTAGAAACTTTATAGTTTAAAACAGAAGTCAACGGCCCCATGTTGGATATGTATAAATCCTGAGGTCCATCATGTGATTGGAATAGGGTATTGGAAGTGAAGGTCACTCTACTATTACTGAGAAGGATAGTGGGCCTTGGTAGTACGTTAACGTTAACCGAGACCGGAACAGTTTGTGAAACATTACTTAAATTTTGAACGCTAAGATACCCGACATAAGGGCTGTTTGTGCTCATTAGATCGTTCGAATTCACACGCACTTTGGTCGATCCTACGCCATTTTTCTGGATTCCAGTAACTGAAGATGGTGAAGCAGACAACCAAGGTAAGCTGCCAGTAATGGCGACGTTCATTACGCTACCCACAGCCCCAGTATTCGTAAACGTTATCCCGTCAAACTCCGAAAGGCCGGTACCCTCACTAACTGTGTAATTGAGAGTCGTGGAACTCGTCACTGACAGGGTAGGTGAAAGCTGTTGAATGAACTGATTCAACGATTCCCACATGGCTGACACGACATCCGAAGGGATAGGAGAGTCGACATCAGATAACTTACCAAAAGGCGTGTATATGTCTGACACGTAGAAGTATTGAGTAGCAGATAAAATGGTGTTGGAAACAATCTTCCAACTCCATTTACCACCAACAGACTCAAGGGTGTATGTAAATCCACCACCCATTACTGACGGAGTAGGCATAGTAATCATAAATTAAAAGAAGTCCAGAGATTAAGTCATCTGCATTATTACTGTAGATATATCTTCTATAAGAGTAAATCGACGAGATTCTGAATGAACGTTTATGTCGAATTTCAAAAGAGCAAGAGGTCCTGTAACATCGACAGTTGAATTCGAACCACATATAGGTATAGATCTAATTAAACTGACTGTTGATTCAGGGGCGTAAAGTCCAAAGCGCGAACAATGCGAGTTAAAGGAAGCCTCTTTTCTAAATGCATCTTGATTCGCCCAAGGAAATTTTAATCCAGGATCATGCCATTTTTTAACAGACCCAGACACACAGTCAAGAACGTCAATTCCGTGGTACTTCGCTAAATAACACTCGCGAACTGTCCGTTTATATAATTCGTCATAATACGACTGCGATAAATTATGACCCGAACAAGATGGGATGGTGGAGTATCCACGGCTCCATAGGTGCTTATGGAGGGGTTTTAAAACACTATCAATGCTCAGAATAGCCACGGATGGATCTATAACATCGCCAGTCGCAGGACCGGAATAAAACCATCCTGGGCGAGATAAATCAGTAGAATACCACGAAAGTCCGGTAGAAAGACCTTCTGGTACGTACCTTATGTTCAGTTTAAGTGATCGGACCATCCGGAACCCACGATAAACAAGTACGTGAAGAAGAGCAAGTAAACTGATATATCCGGCAGTATCCTAGACTAGAATCAGCGCTGGTTATACAGTTTCTCATAGATTGGCTTACATCAAACACACCACAGTTACCGCACAAAGATCGTCGAGCTTCAGGCTCACTCACACTAAGCTTCTTAGAAATACGACTCCAATAGGAGGATTCACTTTCATTGACTGGACCATAATCAGCAGTTGCAATGGCAACTAGCTGCTTCTCTTGGTTTACTTTCCCATCACGAGTGGCGACCGGACAGGATACTTCCTTGGCGATACGTTTAATGTCCATATAGAATCGTCTAAATAACACATCTAAATACAGGTGAACCCGCCAGCTAGCACGCTGACGGGTTCAATGTTAGTTAATGCGCCCTGTGATTTAGTGACCTACGACATTTAAGACGTTCGGTAAGTCATTAGTTCTGGTGTCTTTCCATTGGACCACGGGACCATAGGTTGGCGGCCCCGGTGGGTATCGAACCCACATCTCCAGAATATTGTCCGACGCCCCTTGATTAGATCACGAAAGACGTTCACTTGAGATTGTAGTCAGAGCCTTAGATTGTGAAAGAGATTAAAGCCAGTTCCGTTGCCTCTACCATTGGGCTACTCCCCCATAGGTGGCGGGGGAGGCTGGACTCGAACCGAGCACTGTGACGGAATGTAGGCGAAAGAGATTGAGATTGGACTACACTTTTCGAACTACGCGCTGAACACGTAGTCCATGATGCGATCGCCGATCTTCTGGTCGGCGGCTTCTACAGAGTTCGCTTCTTCGCGAGCCATTTTAATAGAACGAAGAAGCAAATCGATACGATCAAGAAGCTTCGATTGTTCGGTCACAGGCATGGCTGCAGAGAGCTTACGCTGATGCCAATAACCGACCAGAACGTCCTTCTGAACGAGCTGAACCTGCGCAGGGTGCTTCTCCGTTGCTGCCGCCAGCATAACGGGCTCGTTAACCTTCTTTGTCGACCCTGACTGGGTTTCGGTCGTTTCATATTGACCCGTAGCCGGGTTTAGTATCCAAGTTTCTGCTGGATCCAGAGTCGGAAGCTTACTGACGAACGTACGTACATCAGTCAGACGCTTCTCAAGGAATAGAAGAGTGGTTACCGGTACGTCTGAAGCCAGAAGAGTACCACCCACCACGAGGTTCGCCTTTGCTCGTGTGTTGGTTGCGTCCTTGGTAGCGGTGATGTCGATAAGGTCACGCACTGCATCCTTAGCCTGCTTGATGAGCTCGGAAGCCGTATACTGGATCTTCTTCGATTCAGGTGGACGACGTTCGCCTTCATCATCTAGCGGCTGGTATGTGCGAACGAGGCCGCTAAACAACTCGGGCTTCTGGATCGTGTGGTAAGCCTGGGTAAGAGCCTTATCAGCGGACGACTTAACGCCCTTTTCGATCGCGAGGATTTGGTGCAGCTTTGCCATTTTAGTCTCCAGTCTGAGTTTACTTGCGAAAATAGATTACACTTACCTAGTTATCTCGGTATTGGATGCAGTCATCACAGTAGTCAAGACCATGTTTAGATAAATAGACATTCTTGACCAACTGATCACACCCTGAACAGGTGTGATATGACTCTAGATATTTATGGTCTTCGCAATAGTATTCAGAAGTCGATTCTTCTCTCGATCGACCGCAGTAGGCACATCTAGACATCAATTACAATACATTAAACATAAAGACGAAATTATCGATATTCATCATGTGGATATTTAGCGACAGCGTCGGCGTAAGCCTGGCTACCATAAATCTCATTCAGCATAGGCTCATCGATTTGCCAAGGATCGAATGAAGAATGCGGGACTTCAAAATCGAAACCACTAATGTGCTTCGTCTCCATGTCACGACTGCCTAAGTCTACCGCGACTTGTCTCACGAATGGCTCACCACGAAACAGACCATGAACCCAAAAATCAGGGAAGGAAGAATAGGGGCCATGTAATTCGACCTTATTCACAACCAAGTCTGAGTCAATCGAGGCCATCAAGCGACGTAATTCTTTAACCACCAATGAACGATCCGGAAACCTTGACGCATCAACTGCTGATGCTATATTATTTAAGCGTTTGGATAATTCTAGTGGTGACATGGAATACTCCTTGGATGTAGACACAAATTCTACTCAATAAACAAACTAAATCCCAACCCCTACATGGGGTTTTATGATCACTAAAATCTACTTTAAATTAGAGATAGAAGAGCCTTAAAAGGCTTATCTAATATCACTCCATTGTCAGAATCTGCGCGTCGCCGCGATCTCTGAACTGGGGAAGAGATACTTCGTGGAGTATATTGAAGTGCTTGTCGCTAATAGCAAAAAATACGGTATAATACTTACCATATTTTGAATTTTTTACGGTATGAGTAAGTTCTTGATCTGCCGTTTCAAGCTCCTTACGAGCTATTTCTAAGGCCGAAGCGGTGTTCCTAATATCATCATTAGCAACACCATGTTTCATTAGCATCATCACTTTGGTGTGCTTTTCCTGAACCTCTTCACGAATAAGCTCCTTGATTTTATTGAGAGCCCGGAAAAACCGATGTCGAACTCGTCCCTGCGTTAGGCCCATTTGTTTAGCAATTTCAGACTGACAAGTCGTTTCGTACATTCTCCAGAGTATTTCACGATCCTGCTCAATAAACTTTGGACCAAGTTCGATATCGAATCCCTTCTTATCTAACTCTGGGATGGTCCTTAGGAATTGGATGCGTTTAATTCCCCGATGTAACCGATAGCTAACAGCCGCCTGAGTAATTCTAAATAACTTCGCTATCTGTTCCTGCTTCATTCTATCCTTATAGTATAGCTTGATTAAATCCGATTCACGTGGAGGTATACGGTGTAAAAATTTTTCGATATGGCTATAATCTAAAGCTGCACTACCAGAAACGATAGAATCTGATAAATCTTCCTCCGATTCAGGCGCAAACGACTTCTCAATAAAATCATCAACATTATCGCCGTAGAGACTGTTACCGAGATTAAATCGATTACTGAATCGGCCAGATATGGACGAGGGGTCCTGAATTAACACGTGAGACATGATGCACCTTGAAATGCCAGCGTTGGCATTAGTAGTATAAGTATGGTATGAATAGAGATGCTAAATATATTGGTATGTATGGTCTAGTATAGAAATATCTTCATAAAACTTTACTGAGTAAATCAAACTTCCATAACAGGTACAGCCGGAATATTAACATTAGAGTTAAATCCATCAAAAGACAGATCGTATATACTTAGATATTCTTGGAGATAGTTTCTTGCTTCCGACAACGATCGTTTTGCGGTTAACGTGACGCCTTGGACATTATCATGACGATAAAACCCCGCTAAAGAGAAATTCCGAGAAACCACGTCCATGTGAGACAGCACTTGATCACGAACTTTGACGTCCGGATAATTAGCTAAGCGGACCTTCAATCCGTCAATATCCATAGACTTCGCTAGGTCGGCCCCTATAGACTTCCGAAATCCTTTAATACCTTTAATGTTATCCGATGGGTCACCGCATATTGATTTGAAAAGACGAACAGCACCGGGTGAAATCGGAGGATGTTTACCCTGATTTATTTTACCCCACACTGACTCAGATTTCTCAGCATCGATCGGGGAAAATTCGTGATCACAGGGACGATAAACCACGATTCTAGGATCAGTCAGTAACTGAAAGAAATCTTTATCGTCACTAATAATCATTCTGATGGACTGCGGATGTTCTACACAAAAAGAATATATTAAATCATCAGATTCGAACCAAGGGTCATAACAAATATTAACGCCAAGAAGTCTTAAAACCTCCTTGAGAGCGTCTAATCCCGAGGTGTTAATAGAAGATACGGACTTATCATCGATATTTCGATTTGACTTATACTCAGGATCTAAAGACCTACGCACTCCAGATACACCATCGAAGAACACATAGACCTTTGAGTAATGTTTAATCTTCTTAAGATAAGAGTTCAGCATCTTGACGAAGCCATAGATGGTTCCGGTATTGAAGCCATCTTTAGACGTCGTGAGTACACCACCCGACCTGGATACTAGGGTCTCATAGACATAGTGGGCTTTATGGAGAATATTATTGCCGTCCACCAACACGAACCGCTGAGTTTCCGAACCACCAATTAGTCGCATGCAATTTTCGATAAATATGATGAAGGGTAATCGATCAACAAAGGCTTTGAAGACAAATTCAGGTTTAACTGAACTTTCTCATTATCATACACTGCAGATATCACACCAGTAAGATTCTTAAACGTCCCTTTCAGTACCTTGACCTTATCACCTTTGGCGAGGGACCCAGCCCGAAGAGAAGCCGTACCTTTACGGAGTGGCGCAATATCTGAGTCATTCAGTAGTGAAAGCCGATTTAAGCCAGACATTAAAACAGCTTCAAAATAATTTGTATTCGAAAGCTTATTGTAGTTTATTCCGTTCCTAAATTCAACAAATATATAACCATCCATATAAAACATCGTAAGATTATCTTCACGCACTTTTTCAGTGACAGCCGGAATAAAAATATCTAGGTCGATTTTAAGAATTCGTTTGACCGTTTTCTCAATTAATGGAAGAGACTTCTCATGCTCACCGTTGCTGGAAAGCTGGACAACCACCCACTGTTTAGAAATAATATCAGGTTTTGATCCTTTCGATGAAGGCACGAGAAAACTCCTGGGCGGTCATTGGCACTTTATCACCCTTAAACTGTACAGGCAATGAGTCTGAAGGAGAACTGGCGCCTGTAGGGCCACGGCTAGGAGTTATTCTGTCGTGTAATACTGATATTCGTTCATCATCACTGAATTTGACACCGTCGACTTCGAGGGGCTTCGTACCACCTGTCGGCTTTGGTTTAGGGCTAGAAACACCAGTCGGGGTTTGCCAAGTGACCGTAGGTGGAACAGGCGCAGACGATGCGACAGTCGGAGCTTGCTGAATAGATGAAAGATTAGGCGCGATAGATGGAAGAGTAGGACCTACAGAGTTGATAGTATCATATGACTTACCAAAAATAGAAAACGCGTTGAGAACTATGAACTCCAAATCCGCAATCGAAGGGTTCGACATAGCGATCAGTCGATCTGCGACTCTCATCCAAACCGTCTCGTTCGATTGGTTTAAAAATGAGTTATTCAAATCAGAAGCATTAGAAGAATACTTCTTCCTTAGAGCGCCCGAGATTCGTCTTATTAGTTCAGACTGAACCCAAACAGCCGATTCAGATGCCATCAGCGAGTCAAACGTCTGATATATTCGACCTCCAGAGAAAGACACTTGAACTAATAATTCATCTAACAGTCTATGAGAATCGACACGATAAAGGACTTGGACTGCATCAGAGGCAATAACACCGGCATCAGACAGTCTAGATATCGTATTTAAGCAAACCCGAGGAGAACAAGAGCTGTTGTTTATGATCGATAGAAGATCAGCATCCTGAACCGAAATGGACTCAGAATCACAAATTCTTTTAAGATGAGCAAACAGAACTTCACCAGATGGATTTCTAACAGGAAATTCATCGACTCTATCACGCAAAGCCGGTCGAATCTTGTTAGGCTCTGTCGTGCAAAATATAACCAATAATGATCGATCCTCCATAGACTTTAGTAAGGCATCCTGCGACGCAGGACCAAGTCGATGAGCCTCGTCTAATATAAGAATGGGAGGAGAACCAGTAATAGAAGTATACTCAAGGTTCGAAATGATGGTTCGAATCCGATCGACGGTCCCACCAGAAGCAGCGTCGATCTCGATAGTATCGACCGACGTTCCGTTTAGGTGCGAAACACACGCTTCACATTGGTTACAAGGCTCCCCTTCCACCAGAGACACACATGCGCCGGACCTGGCCGATATTCTGGCAAGCGTGGTTTTTCCGGACCCTTTAGGACCCGAGAACATCAAGCAACGCTTCGTAAGCGTCCGCTCAGCACTCCGCTTGAGCAATACCTTAACAATGCTGTCGTTACCAACGACACCAGAGAAAGTAAGCGGACGGTACTTCAGGTCCAGCGCTACGTAGCTCATTTTTCTCACTTAGGCTTTAGGCTGTTGCCAAGTTCTTCCAGTGCTTCATTCCATCGCCCATGACGAAGAGCGATCTCTGGGAATTCCTGCACCTGGGGAGCGCGAACCGAATACTTCATTTCGCCGGTTTTAGGGTCTTCTTCTGCGTTACAGCGCATTAGCAAATGATCAATCAGCGCAGTGCGGGCACGCTCATTGAGGTCATTCCAGACGTCAAGAGCGATAACCATGATGAAATCACACTCACCACCACAAAGATGCTTATCCATCGGGGATGCCTTCTTCACGTACCCAGGCACCTTCTCTTTGGCTCGCAACGAGGCCTTGTTACGACATAGAAACCGAAATGTGGCACTGCTCAGATTAGGATGATAGCGAACTATCAACTGCTTTGAAAGTTCGGCTGAAGCTTCGTGATCATCGAAAAGAAGCGGAATCGAAACCGACTTCTCCTTAGTGCTACGGACGGCATCATTTTCATTAGACATTTTCTGTCTCCTTTTGTAGGTACGAATGAAATTTCGTATCCCCTAACACTTTCCAAAGATCCGCTGGGTCTTTCACCTGTGTTGACCGTGGATATTTTACATCTGAACATCTGACGGTCGGCAGCAAATCGCGTATTTTGGATTTTCCTTCAATCCCAGCCTTGTCGTTGTCTAGAAAAAGAATTATGCGATCGACAAATCTCGAAAGAAACAAGGACTGACTATGATTTATGGTATTAGTAGTCAACGCTAGAACAGGATATTTTGAAAACTTATCTACCACTAGACAGTCTGAGGGTCCCTCAGTGAGTACGACAGTCCTAGAGTTCCAGATGTTATTTAATGAATTGTGAATGCCGAAGAAAAAAGCCTCAGGCCTACGTTGAATTAAAAAGGTCGAGTATTCCTTCTGAATGATCGATCGAACTTGAAACCCGTAGCATTTATTCGAGTATGAAAAATACGGATAAACAACATACGCGTTTTCAGGATTAAGGCTCTCGACGAACTTGTTGAATCTACATGAATCACACAGACCACGACCCGATTCACAAGAGTCGCCGTGTTGCTTGTCTAATTCCACATCAACGCGAGGTCTATCACGCAGAAAGCCTAGATGGTGCCTCCTCCATTGATTCTCATTTGATCCTCGAGAAAGAAGATACGATTTCGCGTTCTCTGATTCGAACAGCGAGTACGACATGTGGCTTATGATGGAGTCAAGAAAATCAGACATTGTCCAGAAAAGCTACACCTAATTTAACATTGTGAAGAAGAAGACTTCCTTTAGAGTTCATAAAGGCGGTGTATAGACCCACATAGTCAGGTCGACTAAGAAATACTACTTTATCGCCTGAATAACGAAATATTTTTGCTAGATTCGCGTATTTTTCGTTCTCATAATTAGTACCAAAAATCAAGCGAATCTTAGATTCACTAAATGAGTCTGGAACCAGGACGCAGTGTGGGAGGGTATCGGACTCGCCACACGTCTGGATATAACGAAAGGCGTCGTGAGCTAAGGTGAATCTGTTCTTATAGTCTTCTAAAACACTTAACTCATAGGCCTTAGAAAACAGTGGAGAAATGAGCTGATCAATTGAGTCTTGAGGATGAGAAAATATTCCAGTACGAACCTTGCCTTCTTTAGTAAGTTTCCTAGAAATAAGGAAGGAACCAGATCTAGAAGAACTAACGATACAAGGCAAAAAATCTGGACTGCTCGGAATCTCTACCCACAGAGGAGTTCTCTCGTTGTTTTTAGACCCATGCAAATCGTGATCTAGTATCCGAGGAAGAATCATCTGAACAGCTCTGCCACAGAGTGTGTAAACGCGATAAAATACCTCTTTAACAAAGATACGTTCTTCTCAATACCAGGTTTGCGGTTCTCTAAAACCCATTGGAGATTGGCCAGATCTGGATGATTATCCATGACCCATCGATCATCAAGCATGAGATCGTCGAATCTCTTGGTAGCTTCGGCTTTCGTAGTGACACTTAGAAAATAAGGGCATTTAGAAGAAACTTCTTTAGTATCGCATATATCCCCATTCCATTTGGTTAGGTCATCGGACCCGTACCCGCAAACACGGATCGGAGATGGTTTATTAAGAACAATCAGAGTAGATACTTTCCGGGGAGCAAGCTCAACGTATTTTTCTAAATCATCCTCGACATGATTTCTAGACTCCCAGGAAAGATTATAGAGACAATTGCTGGGAGATCTGTCAGTACTAGCCGTAACATACTGACGACGGTACCTGTCGATTAGTTTAAGGCATCGCTGCTCGATTTGCTCTTTTGTCTTCACATTTCATCCTATATGAGCTTTTTGAGCCTCAAACTGTCAGTTTTCGAACCTTCGTAAGCAGTATGAGCATGAGAAATGAACTCAGGATTATGAGTGACCATAAGTATATTGATGCCGGTCTTCTCAGAAAGCTGTCTCATGAACTCACCGGCAGCGGGAACGTACTGGTTTGCTAACGCTACCATAGACTCATCTAGTATTAGTAGATTCCCTAAACCTAGGCGCTGCATAACGCTAAGACGTAGAACCAAGCTTATTACAACGGCGGCACCACCACCAAAAGACGCAAGAGGGTCACCATCGACACCATCTTGAGATACACGAAACTTCATGCTTACTCGATTATACTTCTGCTCTTGTAAAACGGTGAACTTTAATTCTTGATCTGAAATTATGTAGTTTAATCCATTGGTGGCAAGATCAGCCATACTTGATATGTTCTGTTCAATACTATTTTCTAGCCATGATTTGAACAGCTCCGAACACTTCTGATATAGTTCAGAAAGCTCTCTATTGCTTTTAATCTCCACATCAAGTTTAGTAACATCATTCTCAAGAAATTCGACGTAGTTATTAATTTTCGAGGATAGCGACGAAACAACATCAAGACGATCGAGTAGACTCTGATCCATCTATTTACCCTTCATGGAACGAATGAAATGCTTAGCCGACCCAGAATCTGGGACCTCTTGAGTAAGACGCAAGATGTCGGGAGCGATATCGAAATTATACTCACATAGAATTTCCCCATCGGCACAATATTCGAGAACTGTTTGTAACACGCTGATCGGGAAATCAGCCAAAAATGACCCCGAATTCCGAGCGACTTTCATGGAATAAAGGTCATTACCATTCGATACAGCGGTCAAATTCCCGTCAACATTCAAGGACAAACCGATTCTTGATGTACCCTCAACAGCCATTGAAGACCACTTGATTAGTTCTTTAAACTCTGATGCTAGAACCACAAACGAACTCTGAGGGTCTTTTATTTCCAGAGTCGAAAAAGGTGGCTTAACCGACTGAACTTTTGCACAAGAGAGCCACGATCCAGTGGAGAGGTCAGTAAAATAAACGTTTTTCTCCGAATCGGAAATCTCGATCTGATCAACACATGTGCTAGCAAAATTCTTAGCCAGTATCAAATCCGAGCTAACAAGTGAGAAGTCAGTCTTTATGACAGGAGAATAAACATAAGTAGCATAAAACCTTGCGTTCGACACCGCAGAGTTCTCGGATCCATAAAAATGGACCTGGTTTATCCTCATATCTTCTTCAGTCTTAGTCTCTCTAACTAAGGCGGAGGCCGATACCGATTTAAAAATAAATTCTAGCTGTTTCTTATTTAGAACGAATTTCCCAGTTAAAGTTGGCGGTTCGATTTTACTATTTTTCTTACTACTCTCAGAACGCTTCTTGAAGGAAGCCGACTTATGGGTCGAGTCAGCGTTGAATTTAAACGTCGCAGTCTTATCCGTGAGACTAAGTTTAATTCCGTTACTAGTAACATCGATTAAACCAAGCCGATCTAAAGGTACGAAGTACTCACCTTCAGACTCTCCATGACTTGGAACACTGATGCTCGTATAAACATGATGTCTGCGGTCAGACGATCTTAGCTCAATCTGATCTCCTCGAGAATTTAAAATATAGTCACCCAAAAACGGTTTTACCAGTTTTATCTGGCTGACCCTTTTCTTAAACTCCTGAGGATTTACTTCCATTTATTTACTCGATCTCTTTAAGGAGGGGCTTGATCTGCTCCTCGACATCCAGCAAGTCAGCTTCGAAGACGTTAAGCTTAACAACCAAGACTTCCCGCATCTTTTTAATATCTTCGGCCAGAGTATCCGGATCGAAACCTTGTTTCTTGCATTCTTCCATAGCATCCCTGAGGGCCTTGCGACGCACCGCCAGTTCCGCATCAAGCTTCATTTTCGAAGCGACTAGCGATTCCCGCTTGGTCGAAAGTCGCTTATAACGGGCCTCAATATCTTCGGTCTCAATATCCATACCACTGCTCCTAGATCGACTCTACGTCGAATAGAGAATCTTGCACCTTGGGACTGGTTTCGGAACGACGCTTCGCGGTGTATTCCTGACCAGAACTACACTTACTGTAATAATCACACCGATGACACTGCCCGGACGGCTTTGCCTCGAACTCGCCTGATATTACACTTTTAGCGGTATCGACAACGGTAGACAGGCAGTTACGCATGTCGTCTGATGTATAAGCCACATAACTCAGTGGATTGTCAGGAAACGACCAGAACAGGAATCCGATCTGAACCGGAGCCACATGATATTTAAGATAATGCTGGGTGGCATACCAAATCAATTGACGTTTATCTACATATTTCTCCCTGTGCTTACTGGCTTTACCATCGAGGATTAGTGGCCCGGACTCAGGATAGTGGATGAAATCAGCCCTTCCGACCAAACGGATAGTTATATCGCTCGATTCAGGTTTGTAGTTAGTAGTCAAATCTACTTCGGCAGCACTTCTAGGAGTAAGAAATTTATGCTCTCGTATGATGTTCACGCCCAGCGGCACATACTTCTTTAAATCTTCACGAATCTGTGATTCATAAGACGGATCTGAGCGCTTCGTGTATCCTTCATTCAAAAATACCTCATCAATTGCCTCTTCAGCTCGAGACAACAGCACCTGGGCCGGGTCAGGATGCTTCCATATTGAGTCTTGATAAAACCACTCGAAGAGTTTCCCAATAATCGACCCATACATAGTGTTTTTAGGATCGAAAACACCGCGCTCTTTAAGAATGTAACGAAACTTATATGCCAGAGGACACGAGTCATATAACTTGAACCCGGAATAACTTATTCTAAAGTCGTTGGACATGATTAATCCTCCAGCACTCCGGCTTCCGCTGCTTCTATAATTTCTAGCGCCAGATTTCTTAAGTTATCGGGATAGGACTTTAAGGTAGACTTGAACTCATCCGAATTACCGAATGTCACATCTGATTTAAGCTTACCGATAAAATCATCGAGGCTTCTTCGCTCAGTATCGAGTCTCTTCTTCCTATCAAGATCAAAAATATCAGCAGAATCTTCGCATGGCACGTCCAAAATGTCAACCGACACACCTTGGGAGTTAAATTCTATAGAAGATATCTTCGGAATACGGTCAAGATTCTCGAATGTCAAAGCCCCTCTTGAAATAGACCCCAAATTTATGAACTGAACTCCGCAATGGTTAACGACGCCTTGATCCTTATGGTAATGACCAAAAACATAAACGTCGGGGCAACCCGGAAACACTAAATCACGATAGTCGAAAATCGGCTCATTAAAAAACGATTGGATTTTCTCATCGGGCGCATACGAGGCAAGCGCGTGAATTACAGCGACAGTATAGTTCTCGTCTTTCTTCATGACGGCATTTGTTAGGTAATCCATACCCATATCAACTGTGTATGGGACCCCAACCACTCGCACTTTAAGTGACCCAACAACAAAAGACTCGTCTGTTAATGGTTCGAAAACCCCAGTCTTATAAAGGACACCTAAAGGCTGACCGCGCATGACAGAACTGATGTCATTATTAGTCATATCGTGATTACCGGCTAGCGCATATGTCTTAATACTCAAGCCAGAATGGATGGAGGCGACCATCTGCATAGTAGCA
>JACCDW010205796.1_pt1 | contig 53852 bp, 46 predicted proteins | sample 7449781 | NCBI WGS metagenome assembly JACCDW01 (sample SAMN15323449, study PRJNA562643) | freshwater metagenome | isolation source: river surface water | place: USA:Blue River Watershed | collected 2017-08-18
GCCATTGAAGAGCGGGTGGACACCTCCCACGGCATGCGGCGCGTTGAAACCGTTTGCGCGCAGTGCGGTGCGCACTTGGGCCATGTCTTTGAGGACGGGCCAGCCCCGACCGGCTTGCGTTACTGCATGAACTCGGCTTCGTTGGACTTCAAGCCGTCTTGAACGCCTGCGGCGGCCAAATCGGCATGCCCATATCGGCATGCCCATATCACCTGTTACCCGTCTTATTCATGAAATTCATTCTCGACTTTTTCCCCATCTTGCTGTTCTTTGGCGCCTACAAAATGGCCGACATTTACACCGCCACCGCGGTGTTGATGGGCGCCACCGTGGTGCAAACGGCCATTCTTTACAAGATGGAAGGCAAGCTGCAAACCATGCAAAAAATCACGTTGGTGTTGATTTTGGGCTTTGGTGCCTTGACGCTGGCCTTGCATGACGAGCGCTTCATCAAATGGAAGCCCACCTTGCTCTATACGGGTTTGGCCATCGCTTTGATGGTTGCGCATGGGCTATTAAAAAAGAACTTTTTGCACATGCTCTTGGGCACGCAATTGCAATTGCCCGACAGCGTGTGGACCCGACTGAATGTGTCATGGATGCTGTATTGCCTTTTCATGGCCGCCATCAATGCCTATGTGGCGCACTACTTCAGCACCGAAGACTGGGTCAATTTCAAGCTCTGGGGCTATGTTTTCCCGGTGGTGTTTATCTTGGGGCAGGGTCTTTATATTTCACGTTATTTGCCCAAAGAAAGCGCTGACAAAGAATGAGCACCCTGCCCTTGTCTGTGCGTGATCAGATTCATGCCCGCCTGACCCAACGGCTGCAACCCACCCAGCTAGAAGTCATTGACGAAAGTGCCGACCATGCCGGTCATGCCGGTGCCAGCGCCTCCGGGCAAGGCAGTCACATGCGGGTGCGCATTGCATCGCCTTTGCTCACCCCACTCAGCCGCGTGCAGCGCCATCGCCTTGTGTATGATTCGCTGCAAGATTTCATTGACCAAGGCTTGCATGCCTTGGCCATCGAAGTGATCTGAAACCCGGGCCGTCACCTTTCCCCTTGGTGGCCGCCCCTTTTTTTGAATCTACCCTCTTCTTTTTGTCTCTCTAGGAAATCCAACATGAAAAAACAAATGCTGAGCGCCGCCTTGGTGGCCTTGCTCGCCGCCCCCGCACTGGCGCAAAACTTGGCTGTGGTGAATGGCAAGCCTGTCCCTTCGTCGCGTGTCAACGCACTCAAGCAGCAAGTTGAAGCCTCTGGCCGCCCCGTCACCCCCGAAGTCATGGCCCAGATCAAAGAAGAGCTGATTGCCCGCGAAGTCTTTATGCAAGAGGCCAGAAAACGCGGATTGGATGCTTCCGATGAATTCAAAACCCAAATCGAATTGGCGCGTCAGACCATTTTGATTCGCCAGTTGTTCGCCGATTTTCAGAAGAAAAATCCGGTGACCGATGCTGACATCAAAGCCGAGTACGACAAGTTCGCTGCGGCCAATGGCGGCAAAGAATACCGTGCCCGTCACATCTTGGTTGAAAAAGAAGACGAAGCCAAAGCGCTGATTGCCGACATCAAAAAAGGCGCCAAGTTTGAAGACTTGGCCAAAAAGGCCTCCAAAGACCCAGGCTCCGGTGCCAATGGTGGCGACTTGGATTGGGCCGCTGCCGGCAGCTATGTGCCTGAGTTTTCTGACGCCATGGTCAAGTTGAGCAAAGGCCAGATGACCGATGCGCCCGTGAAAAGCCAGTTTGGCTTCCACATCATCCGTGTGGACGATGTGCGCGAAGCCCAATTGCCCAAGTTGGAAGAAGTCAAACCCCAGATTGCCCAGCAGTTGCAACAGCAAAAACTCGGCGCCTTCCAAGAAGGCCTGCGCGCCAAAGCCAAGATCCAGTGATCTGGCTTTGACCTCATTCAAAAACGCGACTTCGGTCGCGTTTTTTGTTGGCGGTGGGGCCAAAACCCCTCAAGCTGGGATAATCCTGCCCCATGCAGCCTCACCAACTCGAACTCTTAGCACCCGCCCGCACCCTGGAGATTGGCCTCGAAGCCATCAACCACGGGGCCGATGCGGTCTACATTGGCGGCCCGTCTTTTGGCGCGCGTTCGACGGCGGACAACTCGGTGCAGGACATTGCCCAACTGGTGAAATACGCCCACCGTTTTCACAGCCGCATTTTTGTCACGATGAACACCATCTTGCGGGACGACGAGCTGGAAGGGGCACGCAAGCTGGCTTGGCAGTTGTATGACGCGGGGGTGGATGCGCTCATCATTCAGGACATGGGTTTGCTCGAAATCGACATGCCACCCATTCAGTTGCATGCCAGCACCCAAACCGACATTCGCACCCCCGAAAAGGCCCAATTTTTGCAAGACGCGGGCCTGAGTCAAATTGTGCTGGCCCGCGAGCTGACCTTGCCGCAAATCAGTGCCATCCGCGATGCGCTGGACACCGAGCGCACCGTAATCGAGTTTTTTGTGCATGGCGCTTTGTGCGTGGCCTACAGCGGTCAGTGCTTCATCAGCCATGCGCACACAGGCCGCAGTGCCAACCGCGGCGATTGCTCGCAAGCTTGCCGCTTGCCCTACGAAGTGAAAGACGCGCAAGGCCGCATCGTGGCGCACGACAAACATGTGCTCAGCATGAAGGACAACAACCAGAGCGATAACTTGCGTGCACTGGTGGATGCCGGCGTTCGAAGCTTCAAGATTGAAGGCCGTTACAAAGACATGGCCTATGTGAAAAACATCACGGCGCATTACCGCAAGCTGTTTGACGAGGTTTTGGCTGAGCGGCCCGAGTTAGCGCCTTCGTCACATGGCCGCACCACCTTCAGCTTTGAGCCCGACCCCAACCAGAACTTCAACCGCGAGTTCACCGATTATTTTGTGCAGGGCCGAAAGGAAGACATTGGCGCTTTTGACACACCCAAGAACCCGGGTCAACCGATTGGCTGGGTCAGCAAGGTCACGCCTGAGCATCTCGAGATCACCACCGATAACCCTGCCACCGAACTGCACAACGGCGATGGCCTGTGCTACTACGATTTACAAAAAGAACTGGTCGGACTCCAAATCAACCGCGCCGAAGCCCAAAAGACGCCGGGACTGTGGCGGCTCTTTCCGAAAGACCCGATGGCGGGTTTCAAAGACTTGCGAAAAGGGGTGCAGGTCAACCGCAACCGCGACATGAGTTGGGTCCGAACACTGGATAAAAAATCGGCCGAACGACGCATGGGCGTTTGGATGCAGCTGCAAGAAACGAACATCGGCACGGCGTCTGGCCTGCAATTGACGCTGACCGATGAAGCGGGCCACACCGGCCAGGCCGAGCTTGTATTGGATTGGCAAGCCCCCAAAGACCCGGCGCAATCGGATGAAAAACTGAAGGCGGCCTTGGGCAAATTGGGCGATACCTTGTTTGAGCCATTGGCCGTCCAGTTGGATGTGTCGCGCCCTTGGTTTGTGCCCCCTTCACAGCTGAATGCACTGCGCCGAGAAGCGGTGCAAGCGTTAGAGGACTCACGCGCTTTGCAATTGCATCGTCTGCCTCGGGCCATGCCCGTTGAGCCACCGGTGCCTTACCCGGAAGACACCCTCACCTATCTGGCCAATGTCTTCAATCAAAAAGCCCGAGATTTTTATGCCAAGCATGGCGTGAAGGTGATTGCCGCCGCCTACGAAGCGCAAGAAGAGTTGGGCGAGGTCAGCCTGATGATCACCAAGCACTGTGTGCGCTTTAGCCTGAGCTTGTGCCCCAAGCAGGCCAAAGGGGTGACGGGCGTGCAAGGCACGGTGCGGGCCGAGCCGATGCAACTGATCAACGGCAAAGAAAAGCTGACCTTGCGCTTTGACTGCAAGCCCTGCGAAATGCATGTGGTGGGCAAGATCAAGAAATCGGTGTTGAATGCCGTGCCTGAAAGTCCAGTGCAGTTTTACAAAACACGGCCTGTGACAGGGTTGCACTGAAGGCGACCGCACAGACGCGGGCGCAGATGCAGGTACAGACGCAAGCTCAGATGCGAACTCAATTACAGCCTCCGGCTGAGTTCCAACACGGGCTCAACCTAAAGGCTTGAGCAATTCGTTGAGGTCGGTTTCGCCGAACAGGGGCTCTTTGCGCTGCACCGAGCCCGAATAAATGTCTTGCGCCAATTGCGCTTTTCTCTCTTGCAACGCCAACATCCGCTCTTCAATGGTGCCTTGCGCCACCAGCTTGAGCACCCAGACTTTTTTGGTTTGCCCGATGCGGTGAGCACGGTCAGTCGCTTGGTTTTCAACCGCCGGGTTCCACCAAGGGTCATAGTGGATGACCGTGTCGGCTTGCGGCAAATTCAGGCCCACGCCACCCGCTTTGAGGCTGATCAAGAACAAGGGCACTTCGCCACTGGTGAACTTGTCAATCAGCGCATCGCGGTTTTTGCTTTGCCCCGTGAGCTTGACCCAAGGAATGCCCAATCGCGGCAACTCTTGCTCGATCAAGCCCAGCATTTCGGTGAACTGTGAGAACAGCAAAATCTTGCGCCCTTCCGCCACCATTTCAGGCAACATGTCGAGCAACTGGGCCAATTTGGCCGACTGCGTGACTTGGCTGGCTGAGCTGAGTTTCAGCAAACGGGGGTCACAGCAAACCTGTCGCAATTTCAACAGTGCATCCAAAATCGTGATCTGCGACCGGGCCAAACCTTGTGCATGCAGGGCTTCACGAACCGTTTTTTCCATGCCCAAGCGAATGGTTTCATACAAATCCGCCTGCTGGCCTTCCAGTGGAACCGGCATCAGGGTTTCGATTTTGGGCGGCAACTCGCTGGCCACCAGGTCTTTCGTGCGGCGCAACATGAAGGGGGTGACCCTGGCCCTCAGCAAAGCCATTTTTTCGGCACTGCCTTGCCGCTCAATAGGCGTGCGAAAGAGCTCGGTGAATCGGCGTCTGCTACCCAAAAAGCCCGGCATCAAAAAGTGAAACTGACTCCACAGCTCACCCAAGTGGTTCTCAATGGGGGTGCCCGACAGGCAGAGCCGGTGGACGGAAGGAATTTCGGAGACGACTTGCGCTGCATGGGTCTGGGCGTTTTTGATGTTTTGCGCTTCGTCCAGCACCAACACCTGCCAAGGCACTTGCATCCACAACGCACTGTCGCGCGACAACAAAGAATAGGCGGTGATGACCACATCAAACTGGCAAAGCGCTTCTGCCGTGTCGTGGCGTGACAAGCCATGGTGCACGTGGGTGCGCAGTTCTGGACAAAAACGTTGCGCTTCACGCTGCCAATTGCCGAGCAAGCTGACCGGTGCAACGATCAAGGCGGGTTGCGTCAAACGACCGGCTTGTTTCTCGACCAAGATGTGCGCCAAGGTCTGCAAGGTTTTACCCAAGCCCATGTCGTCCGCCAAGATACCGGCCAGCCGGTGTTGCCGCAAAAACTGCAGCCAGTTCAAGCCTTGCTGCTGGTAGGGACGCAACGTGGCTTGCAGCCCGGTGGGCACAGGCACAGACGGCAGGGGCTGCTCCCCCCGCATGTGTTGCACCAAACTCAAGAGGCTTTGCGCGCCCTGCCACACCGCCCCCTCGCCCAAAGCCACCGCACTGCGCAGGGCTTCCAGGCGAGACAAACGCAAACTGTCGCCTTGCCAATCGTGTCCGCGCTCACCGTGCAGCTCCATCAGCATGACCAGCCACGGTTTGATGGGCGCCGTGGGTAACTTGATGTAGCCCGGCCCCTTCAGGTCAGGCAAATACAAATGGCTGGGCAAGGGTGCTGCCAATTCGGGTTGGCCGTCTTCGCTCAAGTCGTTTGACAGGCCTCCTGCTCGAGAGATGGCCTTCAAAATTTCAGGCACCCAAGGCAAGATGTTCACCCTTTCACCGTCGATGCTCATGCCCAGCGACAAGTCAAACCAAGGCGAAGTGTCGTCAGTGCCCGACTCGATGTGTTGGCCTTGCAAACGCACTTGCACGTCCTCAGCCAGACGCAGCCAATGCGCCAGTCCGTCTTGGCCGGTCACTTCAAAACCAGCTTGGCGCAACTCGGCAAAATCCGATTCCAACCAATCGAGCCAACGGTCTTGACCATCCGATCCGGGCATGCCCAACAGGTTGTCGTCCCAAATCACCAGGCCCAAATCATCGAGCGATTCCCACAGAGATTGTTCAGCTTGCAAATCACGCAACAACATGCGCTGTTGCGGTGCTTGGCCCACCACCACACGCGCATGGGGCTGCGACCAATAGGCGGTGATGTCTTGGTATTGAAATTTCAATTCCACCTGAAACAAGCCTTGTTCGCTGCGCAGGTGCGCCGGCGTCACACGCAACTGCAAGACGCCCACCGGGGTCACACCGCGCAATTCAGGCAACTGGTCGATCACGGGTGGCAGCGGCAAATGGCCCATGACATCCATCAGGGGTTGTTGCAACTTGAGGGCCACCCGCTCTGGCACCACCGGTGCTTGACTGAGCAAGAGCAAGTGTTCGGCACTGAGCCCTTGGGTGTCCATGCGACCGCACACGCCCTGTGCCGGGTGCACATACAAAGGCGGCTCGTTCAGGCCGTGCAGCACGCCCGGCTGTGGGGTGGTCAATTGCAATTGCCAGCCTTCTGGCGCGTGGCCTTGGGCTGCAACCGATTGCCAACTGACGTTGAATGGCAAGGCCGTGTCGCTCCAGACCAAGGGCTTCAGCGTTTTGCCGTCTTCCCACATCAAGCGGCCAGTTTGGCTGCACAGGCGCAACAACACTTCGGCCGCCGCCCCTTGCAGCTTCACGGAACTTTGAAACCCATAAGAGCTGAAACTGTTGGTCGGTGGGCAAGCCTTCATCAAGTCAAAAATGCCCTGCTCGCCAGGAGCGCAAGAGCGCCAAATGGGGTCGTTGGGCAAAGCTTGGCTGACGACTTTCTTGACCTTGGCCCATTCGCCGTTGGGCTTGGCCACCGCTTGCTTGATGGTGAGATGAAAAATCGGCCTGTGGCCCAAGGTGGCGGCCGAAAGGCAATACAAAAAATGCTCATGCGCTTGCCCCGGCAATACAAATCCCGTCGGGGCATCGACCATTTGCAAACGGTTGAGCCAATCTCGCACTTGGAACTCGGCCTGTTGCAGCGCGCGCTCTTGCCGCACTTGCTGTTGTTGCTCGGTATCGCCCCCCTCGTCGTTGTCGGACAGCAAGGCGTCGCGCAAAGTCTCGCCCTGCATGGCCACCAAAATGCCCAAGGCGGCGGCATGCTTGCACATGCGTCCTGCAGGACAGGTGCATTGGGTTCGCCATGCTTGCAAGTTGCGTCCTTCGGACACGCGCACATGGGCAGTCACGCGGTAAGGCTCTTGCAGCGAGCCGAGCACTTGGGCTTCGGCCCGCCAGTCATCGCCATCGGGGCTCATTTGCGCCGACAAGACCTCGTTTTTGAGGTACAGCGCAGTGCCTTTGGCCCACGAATTGGAGTCAAAGTAAAAGGCCAGCTGTGAGGGCGGAAACCACTGATCAGACATCGCAGCAACCTACCCGACTGCCATTGATCAAGCGACCCATTTGCGCGCGTTTTGCCACACACGCATCCAAGGGCTGCTGGCATCAAGGCCGCCAGTTTGGCTGAGGTCGGTCCAGCTCATTTGAACGTTGCGGAAGACTCGCTCAGGGTGCGGCATCATGGCGGTGAATCGGCCATCGGCGGTGGTCACGGCGGTCAAACCTCCCGCACTGCCGTTCGGGTTGAACGGGTATTGCTCGGTGGCCGCACCGGTGTTGTCAACAAAGCGCATGGCGGCCAAGGCTTTTGTTGCATGGCCACGGTGTTTGAAGTTGGCATAACCCTCGCCATGGGCCACGGCGATGGGCAACCGGCTACCGGCCATGCCTTGCAAGAACAAACTGGGTGACTCCAGCACCTCCACCATCGACAGGCGCGCCTCAAAGCGCTCGCTCTGGTTTGTGGTGAAGCGCGGCCAGTGTTCAGCGCCGGGAATGATGTCGGCCAGCTCGGCAAACATCTGGCAACCATTGCACACGCCCAAACCAAAGGTGTCTTGGCGTGTGAAAAAGTCTTGAAATTGTCCAGACAACAACGGGTTGAAGGTGATGCTGCGGGCCCAGCCGATGCCCGCACCCAGCGTGTCACCATAACTGAAACCACCGCATGCCACCAAGCCTTTGAAATCGGCCAAGTGGGCACGACCGGACTGCAAGTCGGTCATGTGCACATCGTGCGATTCAAAACCAGCGGCATGGAACGCGTAGGCCATTTCGACATGCGAGTTCACCCCCTGCTCTCGCAGGATGGCGACTTTGGGGCGCGTGAGATTCAAATAGGGCGCAGCCACATTGACTGCAGGATCAAAACTGAGCGCCACATGCAGGCCCGGATCGTCTGCACGGCCAGCGGCGGCGTGTTCGGCATCAGCGCACGCCGGGTTGTCCCGTTGCTGGCAAATCTTCCAGCTCACGCTGTCCCAAACTTGGTGCAGGTCTTCCAGCTTGGCTGCAAAGACTTCTTTGGTGTCGCGCCAAATGCTCAGCTCGCCAACGCCTTTGGTGATGGTGGCGTGCGCAGGCCGGGTCTTGCCAATGACGTGGGTGTGTTTGGACAAACCATGCTCACGCAAGGTTTGCAACACCGCATTGCGATCGGCGGTGCGCACTTGCAAGACCACGCCCAGCTCTTCGTTGAACAAGGCTTTGAGGGTGAGTTCTTCACGCCGTGCACTGACTTGGCCCGCCCAATTTTTGGCATCGCCATGGTCGGCTCGGCTGTCGCTGATGCCATCTCCTTCGGTGACCAGCATGTCCACATTGAGGGCCACCCCGACATGACCGGCAAAGGCCATTTCGGCGACCGCGGCCAACAAGCCGCCATCGCTGCGGTCGTGGTAAGCCAAAATTTGGCCCTGCGTGCGCAACTGGTTGATGGCCTTGACCAAGTTGACCAAGGCTTGGGGGTTGTCCAAATCGGGCACGCTGTCACCAAATTGGCCGAGGGTCTGTCCCAATATGCTGCCGCCCATGCGGTTGCGGCCTTCGCCCAAATCCACCAGCAACAAGCTGGTGTCGTCCGTTTGGGCATCCAACTGGGGCGTGAAGGTGTCACGCACATCGGGCAAAGTGGCAAAAGCTGTGATGATCAGGCTCACGGGTGACGTCACCTTGCGGGTCTCGCTGCCCACCGGCCACTGGGTGCGCATCGACAAACTGTCTTTGCCCACCGGAATGGCAATGTCCAAGGCAGGGCAAAGGGCCAAGCCCACGGCTTTGACGGTGTCGTACAAAGCGGCGTCTTCGCCGGGTTCACCGCAGGCGGCCATCCAGTTGGCGGACAGTTTGACGCGCGGCAACTCGATGGGTGCCGCCAGCAAATTGGTGATGGCTTCGGCCACCGCCATGCGCCCAGAAGCCGCTGCATCCAGCGAGGCCAGCGGCGTGCGTTCGCCCATGCTCATGGCTTCACCTGCAAAGCCGGCGTAATCGGCCAAGGTCACCGCCACATCGGCCACCGGCACTTGCCATGGACCTACCATCTGGTCGCGGTGCGTGAGTCCGCCCACGGCGCGGTCGCCGATGGTGATCAAAAAGCGTTTCGAAGCCACTGTGGGGTGGCTGAGCACATCAATCACCGCTTGTTGCAGTGAGACACCCGTCAAGTCCATGGCAGGCGACTGACGCGCGACACGCGTGACATCGCGGTGCATTTTGGGGGGCTTGCCCAGCAGCACATCCATGGGCATGTCCACCGGGCTTTCTTGACCCTCGTCGACCAACTGCAACTGACGCTCTTCGGTGGCCACGCCAATCACAGCGAAGGGGCAACGCTCGCGTTCGCAAAACGACTTGAACAGCGGCAATGACTCCGGGGTGATGGCCATCACATAACGCTCTTGGCTTTCGTTGGACCATATTTCTTTGGGTGCCAAGCCCGACTCTTCCAAGGGCACGGCGCGAAGATCAAAACGCGCACCCCGGCCGGCATCGTTGGTCAACTCGGGAAAGGCGTTGGACAAGCCCCCTGCCCCCACATCGTGGATGGCCAAAATGGGGTTGTTTGCCCCTTGTGCCCAGCAGTGGTTGATGACCTCTTGTGCGCGGCGCTCAATTTCGGGGTTGCCGCGTTGCACCGAGTCGAAATCCAATTCGGCCGCGTTGGTGCCCGTGGCCATGGAACTGGCTGCGCTGCCGCCCATGCCAATGCGCATGCCGGGACCGCCCAACTGGATCAACAAACTGCCTGCTGGAAATTCGATCTTTTGGGTTTGTTGGGCATCGATCTGACCCAAACCACCCGCGATCATGATCGGCTTGTGATAGCCACGGACCACACCATCTACGGTCTGTTCGTACTCTCGAAAATAGCCCAGCAAATTGGGCCGGCCAAACTCGTTGTTGAAGGCGGCGCCGCCCAATGGCCCCTCGGTCATGATTTGCAAAGGGCTGGCAATGTGCTCTGGTTTGCCATCGGGTTGGTCACTCAAACCGCCCCAGAGCTTGGACACCGTGAACCCCGACAAACCCGCTTTGGGCTTAGAGCCGCGGCCGGTGGCGCCTTCGTCACGGATCTCGCCACCCGCGCCAGTCGATGCGCCTGGAAATGGCGAGATGGCGGTCGGGTGGTTGTGAGTTTCCACCTTCATCAGCACGTGGTGCACTGCAGCTTCAGTTTGGTAAACAGCACCTTGCTCGCTGTGCGGGCCGTGTTCCCCTTGTTCACCATTTTGGCCTTGTTGACCTTGCACACCAGCGCCAGCAGCGCGGGCCACAAAGCGCTCCAGCGTGTGGCCTTCCATCACCGAGGCGTTGTCTGAGTACGCCACCACCGTGTGTTGCGGGCTCTCTTGGTGGGTGTTGCGGATCATGCCAAACAAGCTCTTGTCTTGGGCCACACCGTCGATGGTGAACTCGGCATTGAATATTTTGTGGCGGCAATGCTCGCTGTTGGCTTGGGCAAACATCATCAACTCCACATCGGTGGGGTTGCGTTGCAAGCCAGTAAATGCTTTCAGCAGATAGTCGATTTCGTCTTCGGCCAACGCCAAGCCCCAAGCTGTGTTGGCCTGAACCAAGGCGTTGCGCCCACCGCCCAGCACATCCACATGCGCCATGGGCGCGGGCTCTAATGCGGTAAACAAAGCGGCGGCCTCGGCTCGGCTGGGCATCGCCGATTCGGTCATGCGGTCGTGCAACACAGTGGCCACTTGGCCCAAATGCTCGGCGCTCAGTTTGGCGCTGCCCAACAAGGGCGACTTCAAGGTCAGGCGATATTCCGTCAAGCGTTCGACCCGACGCAACTCAATGCCGCAGTTGTGCGCAATGTCGGTGGCTTTGGAGGCCCAAGGCGAGACTGTGCCCAAACGGGGACTGACCACGATGACGGGACCAGCCAAGGGACCGGTGTAAGGCTCGCCATAGGTCAGCAACGCGGCCAGGGTTTTGTGAGGCGCCTCGGCCAACGGTGAAACAGTGGCCACCAGGTGAACAAAACGGGCAGAAATGCCCACAATTTGAGGAGAAATAACGGCCAAACGGGGCAAAAGCTGGGCAATGCGGAAGTCGCTGAGGGCGTTGCCGCCTTCGAAAGTCGTGATGTGCAGGGACACGGGGTGACCTTGTTATGGGACGGAAAAAGCGTAGCGCCGGAGCCGCTGACTGGGGCTGACCGACAAAGGGGCTATTTTAGCCGGGGAAACCCTGATTTCAGCCGCGGCCAGAAGCCTCTGGGATAATCTCGCGCTATGACCATTACCTTGAAAACAGCCGAAGACATCGAAGGCATGCGGCTGGCCTGCCGACTGGCCTCTGAAGTGCTGGACTACATCGAGCCCTTCGTCAAGCCGGGCATCACCACCAACGAGATCGACAAGCTTTGCCATGACTACATGGTGAATGTGCAGCAGTGCATTCCCGCACCGCTCAACTATGCGCCGGGCGGCTACAAGCCCTACCCCAAGTCGATTTGCACCTCCATCAACCACCAAGTCTGTCACGGCATTCCGAACGACAAGCCTTTGAAAAAAGGCGATTCGCTGAACATCGACATCACCACCATCAAAAACGGTTGGCACGGTGACACCAGCCGCATGTTCCATGTGGGCGAGGCCTCGATCGCTGCCAAACGTCTGGCCCATTTGACTTACGAGGCCATGTGGAAAGGCATTGAACAAGTCAAACCCGGTGCCCATTTGGGCGACATCGGGCATGCCATTCAAAAGTTTGCCGAAGGTCACGGTTTTTCGGTGGTGCGTGAGTTTTGCGGCCACGGCATCGGCCGGGGCTTTCACGAAGAGCCGCAGGTCTTGCATTACGGCAAACCCGGCACTTTGGTGCAATTGGTGCCCGGCATGGTCTTCACCATCGAACCCATGATCAACGCCGGCAAGCGCGACATCAAAGAAATGGGCGACGGCTGGACCATTGTGACCAAAGACCATTCTTTGTCGGCTCAGTGGGAGCACACCGTGGTGGTGACCGAAACAGGCTACGAAGTTTTGACGCTGTCCGCAGGTAGCCCTCCCGTTCCGGCCTTCATCACCGAAAAAGCCACCGCCTGAAATGAGCGCGCTGTCCCCATCTGCCGACTTGGCACTGCTGCGAGAGACCTACAAGCAGGACAAGGCGGCCGTGCTGCGAACGCTGGCCAACAGCGGGTCTGCTGCGCGGGGACTGAAGCAAACCCTGAAGCAACTCTCTATCTTGGCGGATGGCTTGCTGATTCAGCTTTGGCAAAACGCCCAATTTGCGCCTGACTTGAGCTTGGTGGCGGTGGGTGGGTTTGGCCGGGCCGAATTGTTTCCGCACTCCGATGTGGATGTGCTGGTGCTGCTGCCTGACGGCCAGTCACCTGAGAACTCGCCCGAGTTACAAGGCCAATTGGAGCGCTTCATTGGCAGTTGTTGGGACACGGGATTGGAAATTGGCGCCAGCGTGCGCACCCTCAGCGAGTGTCTGGCCGAATCGGCCAAAGACATCACCGTGCAAACCTCCTTGCTCGAGTCACGCCGCGTGACGGGCAACACCCGCTTGTTCACCGAGTTTCAAAAGCAGTACCAAGCGGCCATCGACCCCCAAGCCTTCATGGTCGCCAAAATTTTGGAGTTGCGGCAGCGGCACACCAAATTTGAAGACACACCCTACGCCCTCGAGCCCAATTGCAAAGAATCACCCGGCGGGTTGCGCGACTTGCAAGTGATTTTGTGGGTGGCCCGCGCCGCGGGTCTCGGTCACAGCTGGGACGAACTCGCTCGCAAAGGTTTGGCAACCCCCCTTGAGGCACGCCAAATCAAGCGCAACGAAGCCTTGCTGGGCTTGATTCGAGCACGCCTGCATTTGCAGGCCAAACGGCGCGAAGACCGCCTGGTGTTCGACTTGCAAACCGCGGTGGCCGAGTCTTTTGGGTTTGCCTCCGATGTCACGCCCGATGGCCGGCTGGCCCTGCGTGCCAGCGAAAAGCTGATGCGCCAATACTATTGGGCAGCCAAAGCGGTGACCCAGTTGAACCAAATTTTGTTGCTGAACATCGAGGACCGACTGAAAGCCGACCGGGGCGAGTTGGTGAACGACTTCAGACCGCTGAACGAACGCTTTTTTGAAAAAGCGGGCCTGATCGAAGTGGCCAGCGACGACCTGTACCAAAAGCATCCCCATGCGATTTTGGAAACCTTCTTGCTGTACCAAACCACGCCAGGCGTGAAAGGTTTTTCGGCCAGAACGCTGCGTGCGCTCTACAACGTTCGGGCCATCATGAATGGGCGTTTCCGCTCTGACCCGGTCAATCGTCAGAGTTTTTTGCAGATCTTGCAGCAGCCCCAAGGCATCACGCACGCGTTGCGTTTGATGAACGAAACCTCGGTGTTGGGCCGCTATCTCTGGGTCTTTCGGCGCATTGTGGGACAGATGCAGCACGACCTGTTTCACGCCTACACGGTGGACCAGCACATTTTGATGGTGCTGCGCAATGTGCGCCGATTCTTCATGGCGGAGCACACCCACGAGTACCCGTTCTGCTCGCAACTGGCCGGCGGTTGGGACAAGCCTTGGATCTTGTACACCGCGGCCTTGTTTCACGACATTGCCAAAGGCCGTGGCGGCGATCACTCCAAACTGGGCATTGCCGAAGTGCGCACCTTTGCCCGCCAACACAAGCTCGACAAAGAAGATGCGCAGTTGGTCGAATTTTTGGTCGGTGAACACTTGACCATGAGCCATGTGGCACAAAAAGAAGACCTGAGCGATGCCGAAGTCATCAGCCGATTTGCACAACGCGTGGGCAACGAACGCCGTTTGACGGCGTTGTACTTGCTGACCGTGGCCGATATCCGTGGCACCAGCCCCAAAGTGTGGAACGCATGGAAGGGCAAGTTGCTGGAAGACTTGTACAAATCTACCTTGCGGGTGTTAGGGGGGCGTGCGCCCGATGCCAACGCCGATGTCGAAGCGCGCAAGCGCGAAGCGTTGGTCGAGCTGGCTCGCCAAGCCCAACCCCACGAAGGACAAAAAGCCTTCTGGGACACCTTGGATGTGAGTTATTTCATGCGGCACGACGCGTCTGACATTGCCTGGCATGCCCGGCAGTTGTCACGCCACGTGGCCCGCCCCGAGCCTGACCAGCCTCGCACTGTTGTGCGGGCGCGGCCATCACCGGTGGGAGAAGGTTTGCAAGTGCTGGTCTACACCCCCGATCAGACCGACTTGTTTGCCCGCATTTGTGGTCACTTTGACCAGTCGGGTTTCAGCATTTTGGACGCCAAAATTCACACCACCCGCACCGGATGGGCGCTCGACACCTTTCAGATCGTCACCACTTTGCTGCCCGAGCACTACCGGGAGTTGATGACCATGGTCGAGTTGGGCTTGACCCAGACTTTGGAGCGCCAAGGCCCTCTGCCGCCACCCACCAAAGGCCGTGTTTCGCGCCGCGTGAAAAGCTTTCCCATCACCCCCCGGGTGGCGCTCAAGCCCGACGACAAAGCTCAAAACTGGTTGCTCAGCATTTCGGCCAGCGACCGCAACGGCTTGCTCTACAGCATTGCACGCGTGTTGGCCGAGCACGGCATTGACTTGCAATTGGCCAAGATCAGCACCTTGGGCGAGCGGGTAGAAGACACTTTCTTGATCAGTGGCGCAGAGCTGCAACAAAGCAAAGCGCAGATCGAGATCGAAACCGAATTGCTGGCGGCGCTGCAACCGGTCTAAGCCCTCAAGCCAATTCAACACAGGTCAAGAACGGCCGAAAAGCGGTCAAAAACGGCCAGTTCGACCACCTTGCCGCGCTGTGGTTATTCAGCTTTTCTTGCGGGGTGGCAAGCCCGTGTGCTGGGTCAAAATTTGACCTTTTTTGGGCTGAGCTTTGCGTTTGGACAAGGTCGACAAAGCCACCGAAGCTTTTTCGCCAACGCCGGTGCTGTTCTTGCGGCGCGCACTTTTGTAACCCTCTTCTGCCAACGGTTGCCAGCTGGGAATCAGGTGGTGCTTGCCATTGCCAATCAGGTCAGAGCGGCCCATCGCCTTCAGGGCTTCGCGCAGCAGCGGCCAGTTGTTTGCGTCGTGGTAACGCAAAAATGCTTTGTGCAAGCGGCGACGCTTGTCGCCCTTCACGATGTCCACCTTCTCGCTGTCGCGGGTGATTTTGCGCAATGGGTTGCGGGTGGAGTGGTACATCGCCGTGGCGGTGGCCATGGGGCTGGGGTAGAAGGTCTGCACCTGGTCTGCGCGGAAACCATTCTTCTTCAGCCAAACGGCCAAATTCATCATGTCTTCGTCGCTGGTGCCAGGGTGTGCGGCAATGAAGTACGGAATCAAAAACTGTTTTTTTCCCGCCTCTTCGCTGTACTTGTCGAACATCGACTTGAAGCGGTCATAGGTGCCAATGCCCGGCTTCATCATCTTGGACAACGGGCCACCCTCGGTGTGCTCGGGCGCAATTTTCAGGTAGCCGCCCACGTGGTGTTGCACCAGTTCTTTCACATACTCAGGCGACTGCACGGCCAGGTCATAGCGCAAACCTGAACCGATCAAGATTTTCTTGATCCCTTTGAGGTTTCGCGCCCTGCGGTACATGTTGATCAGCGGGCCGTGGTCGGTGGTCAGGTTCTGGCAAATTCCAGGGAACACACAACTGGGTTTGCGGCAGGCCGACTCAATCTCAGGGCTGCGGCAGCCCAATCGGTACATGTTGGCGGTGGGGCCGCCCAAGTCTGAGATCACACCCGTGAAGCCTTTGACTTTGTCGCGAATGTCTTCCACCTCGCGAATGACCGAATCCTCGGATCGGCTTTGGATGATGCGGCCCTCGTGCTCGGTGATGGAGCAAAAAGTACAGCCTCCAAAACAGCCACGCATGATGTTCACGCTGAAGCGAATCATCTCCCACGCGGGGATCTTGGTCGCATGGTCATGGCTGCCGTTTTCGTCGGCATATCGCGGATGCGGGCTGCGGGCATAAGGCAGGTCAAACACCAAATCCATCTCGGCCGTGGTCAGCGGAATGGGGGGCGGTGTGATCCAAACATCGCGTGCCGTGTTGCCTTCGCCATGCGCTTGCACCAAACAGCGGGCGTTGCCGGGGTTGGTCTCCAGGTGCAGCACGCGGTTGGCATGGGCGTACAGCACGGGGTCTGATTTGACCTGCTCAAAGCTGGGCAGACGAATCACGCTTTTGTCGCGCGGCGGCACTTTGTGGGTGCCTTTGCCCCTAAGGCCCGACGACAAAGCGGGGTTGGGCACAAAGGTCAGCGGTTGAATGGGCGCCTGTACCGCGCGCGCTTGTGCCACAGCCGCCGTCAAATCGGCTTCGATGGATTTGGCGTTGTGGCCTTCGGCCACTTCTTTGGCTTCTTCCTCGCGGGCGCAGGTCGCGCCCTGCTCCCTGGCTTGGTCCGAAATCATCAAATAGGGGTTGATGTGGGCTTCCACATGCCCTGGCGTGTCCACGCTGGTGGAGTCGATCTCAAACCAGCCCTCAGGCGTTTCACGGCGTACAAAGGCGGTACCGCGCACATCGGTGATTTGTTGCACTGGTTCGCGTGCCGCCAAGCGGTGGGCAATCTCGACAATCGCGCGCTCGGCGTTGCCGTACAGCAGCAAGTCGCACTTGCTGTCCACCACCACCGAGCGGCGCACTTTGTCTGACCAATAATCGTAGTGCGCAATCCGGCGCAAGCTGCCCTCAATGCCACCCAACACAATGGGTGTTTCGGGAAACGCTTCACGGCAACGCTGGCTGTAAACAATGGCGGCACGGTCAGGGCGTTTGCCCCCCACATCGCCGGGGGTGTAGGCATCGTCACTGCGAATTTTGCGGTCCGCCGTGTAGCGGTTGATCATGGAATCCATGTTGCCACTGGTCACTCCCCAGAACAAATTGGGTTTGCCGAGCGCTTTGAAGGCTTCAGCGCTGGTCCAGTCCGGTTGGGCGATGATGCCGACCCGAAAACCCTGGTTTTCCAACATGCGGCCAATCACCGACATGCCAAAACTGGGGTGATCCACATACGCGTCGCCCGTGACGATGATGATGTCGCAACTGTCCCAGCCCAATTGGGTCATTTCCTCGCGACTCATCGGCAAAAAAGGTGCCGTGCCAAAGCGATGTGCCCAGAACTTGCGGTAACTGGTCAACGGCTTGGCATCACGCGGAAAAAAAGAGACGTCGGTGAAGGCGTTCATGGGTTGGGAAGTCGGGATAACCCGCTAGTGTAGGGGCTAGCGCTTGGGCCTGAAGTTTCAGCGGGTATTCATCAGGGGTCTCTTCACGGCGCCATCTTGGCATCTGCTTAGCCACGTCTTGGCCGCTTCTTGGCCATGTCTTGAGCACTTCTTGGCCACTTTTTAGCCTCCTCCCTGACAATCAGGCTATGTCTTTTTCTCTAAGCGCACCGGCCCACCATGAATTGGTCATCAAAAAAAGCCGTTTCATCGCCTGCATCGAGCCCGTAGCAGGACGAGAAGAAGCCCAAGCCCGGGTGGCCGCGCTCAAAGCCGAACACCCCGATGCGGCCCATGTGTGCTGGGCACTGCTGGCGGGAGGTCAATCCGCGGCCCATGACGATGGTGAACCGAGTGGCACGGCTGGCCGCCCCATGCTGGAGGTGTTGCGCCACCAGCATCTGGAGGGTGTGATGGCCTCGGTGGTGCGTTACTTTGGCGGTGTCAAACTGGGTGCGGGAGGCTTGGTTCGGGCCTACACCGACGCCGTGGCGCAAGCCTTGTTGAAGGCTGAAAAAGTTCCCTTGATTCCCCAAACGACCCTGGTCTGCACCGTACCCTATGCCCTCGAAGGCATGGTGCGACGCGAGGTCGATCTGGCAAAAGCGCAGTTGCTCAAGGTCGAGCACAGCAGCGGCGTCTGTCTGATGTTCAGCCTGCCCCAATCCGAAGCCGAGTCCATGGTCGTTCGATTGAACGACTTAGGCCACGGCCAGTTGGGCTGGTCAGACCCCGATTTGTTGGCTTGAACACATTGGGATAATGCCGCCATGTCTGAAACCGCTCCCCTGAACCAGCCGCGTTCAAAAACCGATTTGTTTGTGTCGTTCACCTTGCTGGCCTTACAGGGGTTTGGTGGTGTGTTGGCCGTCGTGCAGCGCGAGTTGGTCGAAAAAAAGCGCTGGATGACGCGTGAGCAATTTGTCGAAGACTGGGCCGTGGCCCAAATCATGCCGGGCCCCAATGTGGTCAATCTGTCCTTGATGATTGGCGGACGCTACTTCGGTTTGGCCGGTGCATTGGCCGGTTTGGCCGGCATGCTGACAGCCCCCTTGTGCGTGGTCTTGATATTGGCGGTGGCTTTTGGCGGCGTATCTGACCTGGCTTGGGCGCAAGGGGCGTTGCGCGGCATGGGCGCCGTATCAGCAGGTTTGATTGCGGCCGTGGGCCTGAAATTAATCTCTGCATTGCGCTTCAATCCCATGGGCATGCCGGTGTGCTTGGCCCTTGCAGCGGCCAGTTTTGTGGGCGTGGGGGTGATGCGTTGGCCATTGGCCTTCGTGTTGTTGGGCACAGGCATATTGGCTTGTGGCTGGGCGTATGTGCAGCTGGCACGCCAAGCCAGCCAAGCTGAGGGGCGCCCATGAACCCGGTGTTGCAATTGTCCCTAGAGGACTGGTTGAGCTTGTTCAACCACTTCGCATCGCTCTCCTTGCTGGCGGTTGGTGGCGCCATCACCACGGCGCCTGATATGCACCGCTACTTGGTGGACGAGACCCAATGGCTGAGCGAGTCGCAGTTCACCTCGTCCATCGCGTTAGCGCAAGCGGCACCCGGCCCGAACATTTTGTTCGTGGCCTTGATGGGCTGGAACGTCGGCTTGAACGCCGGAGCGGGTTTGGGGGGCGGCTGGATCAGTGCCGGACTGGCTTGCCTCGGGGTTTGCGTCACGATGATCGGCATCATGCTGCCCTCTTCCATCTTGACCTACACGGCCACGCGGTGGGCACACCAACACCGAGAAAACCTCGGTATTCGGGCCTTCAAATCTGGCATGGCGCCCATCGTGATTGCCTTGTTGTTAGCCACCGCTTGGTTGTTGACTCTGAGCCACAACCAACCCAGCCGAGACTGGCCGCTTTATGTGCTGACCGTAGTGACCACTGTTGTGGTTTGGCGCACCCAGGTGCACATGCTCTGGTTGATTGGTCTGGGGGCTGGGCTCGGCGCTCTGGGCTGGGTTTGAATCCGCCGGGGCTTGCAAGCCAGCGAGACCCCAAAAAGGCCTCGCTCAGAAGGGCGGCTCAGCGTGGGTTTTCGAAGAAAACGCTGGTGGCGAAATCGCTGAACTCGAAGTAAACCTTTTTCTCGTTCGGATCAGCCAGCATGTTGAAGTTTTCGTCCAGCACACCGTAGCCATAACGGTAGGCGCGTGGCTTGCCATCGTCGGTGCCCAAGGCGGTGCTGATTTTGTCTACTTTGACAAAACGGCGAACCAGTTTGTCACCGGCATACACCTCCAAAACGCCATTGGTGCCTGTCCAGTTTTGGATGTCACGGCTGATTTTGTTTTGTTGCTCTTGCGTACAAGCGCTCAGCAAAAAAAGACCCGCAAGAGAGAGGCCCAAGGCGATTCGTTTGAACAAGGCGGTCATACAGGGGTCCTCAGGTTTAAAGAAAATCAGCTGCGTTGGCGCAACGCTTCGTACAGACACACGCCACTGGCCACCGAAACGTTCAGGCTTTCCACAGCCCCTCGCATCGGAATGCTCACCAGTTCATCGCAATTTTTTCGGGTCAATTGCCGCATGCCAGCACCTTCGGCCCCCAACACCAAGGCGGTGGGGACTTTCAGGTCGGCTTGGTAAATGTTTCGCGGTGCATCGTCACTGGTGCCGACCACCCAAATGTCGCGTTCTTTCAACTCGCCCAGTGTGCGGGCCAAATTGGTCACCATGAAATAGGGCATGGTTTCTGCAGCACCGCTGGCCACTTTGGCCACGGTGGCATTGATGCCTGCTGCGTGGTCTTTCGGCGCAATCACCGCATGCGCACCGGCCCCATCGGCCACACGCAAGCAAGCCCCGAGGTTGTGCGGGTCGGTCACACCGTCCAGTACCAACAACAAGGGAGGGCCCTCGATGGTGTCCAACAAGTCATCCAATGAATGGTTTTGCGGCATGGGCGAGACCAACGCCACGACGCCCTGATGGCCATGGCCCCCGGCCAGTTTGGCCAAGCGTTCGTTGTCAGATTCAATCAGGCGCATGCCCGAATCGCGGGCTTTGTCAATGAACTGACGCATCCGCGCGTCACGGCGGGTGACCTCGAAATGAATTTCAACAACAGATTGAGGGGCGATCTTGAGCCGCACACCCACGGCATGAAAGCCGAACAGCACTTTATGGGATGACATGCTCAGATTATCGTTGTTCCGTCAGCCGGTACGACGGAGCCCGCGCAAACAACGTTGCACTCTTTGACCGTTATTCGACCGATATTCGCCAGTTATTCGACCGTTGTTTCGGTCAGTTGACCGGCTTGAATCAGCAATTGGCGCTCACAACGCGCTGCCAATTGGCGGTCGTGCGTGACCAAGACCAGCGTCGTGCCCTGCTCGCGGTTGAGTGCGAACATCAAGTCCATGATGGCTTCACCGGTGGCGTGGTCCAAGCTGCCAGTCGGTTCATCGGCCAGCAACACATCGGGCTGCACCACAAAAGCCCGCGCCAGGGCCACCCGTTGCTGTTCGCCACCCGACAGCACTTTGGGCAGATGTTTGAGCCGTTCGCCCAATCCCACCCGTTGCAACATGGCGGTTGCGGTGGCGCGAGCATCAGGTTGGTCGGCCAACTCCAGGGGCAACATCACGTTTTCAAGGGCGGTGAGGTTGGGCATCAGCTGAAAACTCTGGAACACAAACCCCACATGCTGGGCACGCTGAGCGGCTCGCTCGTCCTCGGACAAATCGAACAACGATTGCCCTGCCAACACCACCTGCCCCGTGGTGGGCGTATCCAATCCGGCCAGAATGGCCAAGAGGGTACTTTTGCCAGAGCCAGAAGCACCGACAATAGAAGCCGTTTCCCCAGCGTTCAAAGAAAAATGGATATCACGCAAAATGGTCAATTGACCGCTGGCATCCTGCACGCTTTTGGAGACGCCGCGTACGGAAATGATGGATTCAGGCATGCACAAACCTTTGTATAGACGTCGTCACTTTAACTGGAGCTTGCTGGCCCTTGCCTGCTGGGGTTTTGTCGCCCCTGCCCTGGCAAACCAGCGGCAACGCATTTTGGTGTTGGGCGACTCGCTCAGCGCCGAATATGGCTTGCCCCGAGGCACGGGATGGGTCGCGCTGTTGCAAAAACAATTGGCCACTGAAAAACCCCATGTGGAGGTGGTCAACGCCAGCATCAGTGGCGAAACCACTTCAGGGGGGCGATCACGTTTGGCGGCGCTCTTGCAAAAACACCAACCCACCCATGTGGTCATCGAGCTGGGCGGCAACGATGCATTGCGCGGCTTGCCCGTCAAAATGACCCAAGACAATTTGCAGACCATGACGCGTTTGGCACAAGAGGCCAAAGCCCAAGTGTTGTTGTTGGGCATGCAAATGCCGCCCAACTACGGGCCCGATATGGCCAAGCAATTTGAGGCGGTTTACACCCAAGTTGCTAAGACGCAAAAAGTTGCCCTGGTGCCTTTTTTCTTGAAAGGCATTGGCGATGACCCCGAACCCCTTAAATGGTTTCAGGCCGACCGCATTCACCCCAACGAAGCCGCTCAAGCACGCATGCTGGCCAATGTTTGGCCTACTTTAAAAAAACAACTTCCATGAGCGTTCACCTGATTTCGGCCGCCGAGGCCATGCAAAAACTCAACCGCTTCGATGCCATTTTGGATGCGCGATCGGAGGGTGAGCACGCCGAAGACCACCTGCCAGGCGCGCTCAGCTGGCCCTCGCTGAACAACGAAGAGCGCATCCGAGTAGGCACCCTCTACAAACAGGTGAGCCCATTTGAGGCGCAAAAAGTGGGCGCAGCATTGGTCGCCAAAAACATTGCGCAGCACATTGAACAGCATGTGATGGACAAACCCCGCAACTGGGAGCCTTTGGTCTATTGCTGGCGCGGCGGCAAACGCAGCAACTCCTTGGCGTTGATCTTGGGCCAAATTGGCTTCAAAGTGCACCTGATCGAGGGCGGCTACAAAGCATTTCGCAAAGAGGTGCTGGAGGACTTTCCTCGGCAAGCCACGCGCGTGCAGTTTCGGGTGTTGTGTGGCCCCACGGGCTCTGGCAAAACGCGTTTGTTAGAGGCTTTGGCGCAAGCGGGTGCGCAAGTGCTCGACTTGGAGGCCATTGCCAGCCACCGCAGTTCCGTGCTGGGATTGATTCCAGGGGCGCCACAACCCACGCAAAAAGCCTTTGACACCCAAGTGTGGGATGCTTTGCGCCAATTTGACCCGCAACGACCGGTGTTTGTCGAGGCTGAAAGCAAGAAAGTCGGCAACCTCACCGTGCCCGCCGATTTGATGACGGCCATGCGAGCCAGCCCATGTTGGCGCGTTGATTTGCCGCTTGAGCGTCGGGTCGATTTGCTCTTGGAAGACTATGCGTTTTTTACGCAAGACCGCGCCCTGTTTGCTGAACGCTTGACCCGATTAACCGCGCTCAGGGGCAAAGCCGTGGTGCAAGACTGGCACGACAAAATTGAGCGAGGGGAAATGCGCGAAGTGGTCACTGAACTGCTGACGGAGCACTATGACCCGGGATATGACCAATCCACACGTCAAAATTTTGTGCAATTTGACACCGCCCCGGTCATCTCGCCCGCTAGCCACAGCCGGGCGGACATGCTGGCATTGGCCCATCAACTGGTGGCCGACTGACGGGGAGACAGGACAACACCCAAGAGCGGGTTACGGCCCGTGGCATGGGAGACAGTTGTGACGCTTAAGCTGCAGTTTTTGGGGTGTCACCCTCTGGTGCGCTAGGCCCCAAAGTTTGGCCAGTCACATCATGGGCTTCGGGTGTGGCCTCGTCGAAGCCATCTTCCGACAGCAGGCCTGATTTGCGCTCGGACTTGGCTTTGAGCTTGTCTTCTTTTTTGCGTTTTTTGGCCAATTCTTTTTGGCGTTTTTCGAATCCGTAGTTGGGTGTGGCCAAGATGGCTCCTTAAATTAAGCTGACCAATGTAACAGCTTACGAAGCACTTTCTTCCCACGCCACACTGCCTCTGTAGGCATGCCAGCTGGCATGCCCCAGCCACGGTCCCACCAGCACAATGCCCAAGGCCCACGGCAGCAGTGCAATGACTACCAACATGCTCAGCAACAAGCCCCATAACAGCATCACCGCTGGGTGTGAAAAAACCACCCGCATGCTGGTTAAAACGGCCGAAATGGCATCGGTATCGCGGTCCAAAATCATCGGAATCGAGACCACAGACAAGCCATAAACCAAAGACGCGAAAACGCCACCAACACCCAAATAGACGAACAAAAAGTCCATGTTTTGCGGATTGAACACCGCTTCGATCACACCTGTGGTCGATGGCATGCCTGTATTGAAAAACACCGCAAACACCACCAAAGAGGCTCTGCCCCACAACAATTCCAACACCATCAAGACCAGTACCAGCATGGCCATGCTGCGAATATGCTGGTCCCAGCACATCAAGGATTTGCCCATTTCGGGTTGTTCACCCTGCTCTCTTTTTCGGCTGACTTCATACAAACCCATGGCCAAAAAGGGGCCCACCAACAAACAACCCGAGACCATCGTCAGGGTGTATTCGGGTTTGTGTTTGAACACGGTGGCCAAAATCTGGGCCATGAACCAAAAAGTCACCCCATAGAAAAGAGCAATGCCCGGATGGCTGATCAAGTCAAGCCCACCTTTGGCCAACCAACGAAACGGATCGGCCAACCCAAGGGGCCGCATGAAAGCTTGAGGTCCCTCAGGGGGTGGTGGCACATAGGGCTCGGCCATGGTGGGCAACGCCTCTTGCCCATGGCGAACATCGGCAGATTCAGCATGCACCGCTGAAGACGGATGTGGGGAAGCGAGGGTCATGGTGGGCAAGAAATTCGAGATTGCCCTGAAGACTAACGGTGGATGACTCGCAAGAACAGTCAGGAAACTACCAAGTTTCTTGCGTTTTTCCTGCCGCCTCGCTGCCACCTTGCCCAACACTTTGCTGGGCGTGATGCTCAGATCAATTGCAAATGCGCCTCAAGCGCTTGACGCAAGTCAAGGATCAAGTCGTCGGCCGACTCCAAGCCCGTAGAAAAACGCACCAAATGTCCGGGCTGCACATGTGCCGGCCAATCAGGGCGCATCGATCTCAGGTCGTAGGGCACCACCAAACTGATCGGGCCGCCCCAGCTGTACCCTATTTTGAAAAGTTTCAGGTGATCGCAAAACGCATCGACTTGCGCTGTAGAGAAGCGAGGGTCGAGCATGACACTGAACAAGCCGGCAGCCAAGCCAGAATTCGACTCGCTTTGACACAATGCTTGCCAATGTGCATGTCCGGGCGCTCCGTTGAATGCCGGGTGCAACACCTGCACACAGGCCGCTTGTGATTGCCACCAATAGGCCAAGGTGCGTGCCGTGTGGTCATGCGCAGCGTAGCGCAATGCGATGCTGGGCAATGAGCGCAAAACAGTCTCAACATCGTTGGCGCCCACCCCCAAGCCCAACCGCATGTGGCAAAGCTTGAGCTTGAGGTGCAGCGCATCGTCGCGTGTGATGACGCTGCCCATCAGCACATCTCCGCCACCACTTGGGTATTTCGTCAAGGCCTGAACACTGATGTCCACTGCCAACCTGGTGGGCACTTCAGCGCCATCGCGCAACAAGTCAAAGGGCTTGAAAGCCAAGCCCGCGCCCCAGGTGTTGTCGAGTGCGCACAGCACCCCTTTGGCCTGACACCGGCGCACCAACTCAGGCAAATCTGGAAACTCCATGCTGACCGAGCCGGGTGCCTCCAACCACACCAAGCGCGTTTGCTCGGTGATGTTGGCACTCAAGTCATTGGGGTCCATCGGGTCATAGAGACGGTGTGTAATGCCATAGCGACGCAACTCACCCTCGGCCAAAGCTTTGTTGGGCCCATACGCATTGGACGGCAACAGCACCTCATCGCCGGTTTTCAGCAGGGCCAACGACACCGTCGCCAAAGCGGCCAATCCGCTGGGCACCAACAAACATTGCGCACCACCTTCGAGGTGGCACAAACGCTCTTCTAGCAAATAGGTGGTGGGTGTGCCATGCAGACCATAGGTGTAGGCTGACTTGTCTTTCCACTCCCGCTGGCGCATATCCGCCACAGTTGGAAAGAACACCGTCGAGGCCTTGAACACCCCCGGTTGTGGCGCTTCAAAACCCTCGGGAGGTTGATAGGCGTGGTGAATCAATCCGGTCGGGCCGGTAGGAAAGTCAGAATCGGTCATCGCTCAATCCTAATGCAAACAGCCTCCCGAAGGAGGCTGTTGTTGTGGCTAGCCATGGACGGCGTTTACACGCTCCACTTTTCCATCAGCTTCTCAGGGCGAATGTTGTCGTACGGCTCAAAGGGCTGGTGAATCCAAGGGTTGGTGGGCAAATCTTGCACCGAATAATCAGGCACGAAGGTCGATACGCCTTTGGTCCAGATCACGGCTGTGCGCAACTCGGTGACGGGCTTGTAGTTGTTTTTCAACTGGTCGACCACTGCGCGCAGGGTGTGCCCCGTGTCAGCCAAATCGTCCACCAACAGCACTTTGCCCGCAATTTCGCCTTTGGGTGTGGTGATGTATCGGGCGATATCCAAGTGACCTTGCACCGTGCCGGCCTCGGCGCGGTAGGAGCTGGTGGACATGATGGCCAATGGCTTGTCAAAAATACGCGACAGCACATCGCCAGGACGCATGCCCCCGCGGGCCAGACACAAGATGTTGTCAAATTCCCAGCCTGATTGGTGAATTTTGATGGCCAGTTTTTCAATCAGATTGTGGTACTCGTCGTAGCTCACATACAAGTGCTTGCCGTCTTCGGTCAACATGGGGGACTCCTCAAATTCAGGGGTTTAGGTCAGTGGTTGCTTGAAAAACGGGTTTTCAAGCGGCAAAGGGGTTGTGCAACAAGATCGTGTGGTCACGATCTGGGCTGGTCGACACCACATGCACGGGCACGCCCGTGACTTCGGCAATGCGCTCCAAATAGCGACGGGCCGATGCGGGCAACTTGTCCATTTCGGTCACACCCACGGTGGTTTCGGTCCAGCCGGGGATGACTTCGTAAATGGGTTTGCAGCGGGCAATTTCATCCGCACCCATGGGCAAGATGTCGATGGTTTCGCCATCGAGTTCATAGCCCGTGCACAGCATCAACTCTTTCAAGCCATCCAGCACATCGAGTTTGGTGATGCACAAACCCGACAAGCCATTGACCTGGGCACTGCGCTTGAGCAAAGCCGCGTCAAACCAGCCGCAACGACGCGAGCGGCCGGTGGTCACGCCTTTTTCGGCACCCACGGTAGACATGTGGTAACCCGGTGTACCGGGCGTTTCCCAATCGAGCTCGGTGGGGAATGGCCCGCCGCCCACGCGGGTGCAATAGGCTTTGGTGATGCCCAAGATGTAGTGCAGCATGCCAGGGCCCACGCCCGATCCCGCGGCGGCATTGCCCGCCACGCAATTGCTCGAGGTGACAAACGGATAAGTGCCGTGGTCCACATCCAGCAAGGTGCCTTGTGCACCTTCAAACAGCAAATTTGCGCCTGCGTTGTGTGCGTCGTTCAGTTCACGCGAAACATCGGCCACCATGGGCAACAATTCCTTGGCGTAGGCCATGGCTTCGTTGTAGGTCGCATCAAAATCGACAGCGGGTGCGCCCAAGAAATTGACCAACACTTCGTTGTGCAGCGCCAAGTTTTCGCGCAGTTTGGTGGCAAATCGCTCGGGGTATTTCAAGTCTTGCACGCGCAAGGCGCGGCGGGCTACTTTATCTTCGTAAGCGGGGCCAATGCCGCGACCGGTGGTGCCAATCTTGGCGGTACCGGCTTTTTCTTTGGCCGCTTCACGTCCCACGTCCAAAGCGACGTGGTAAGGCAAGATCAAGGGGCAAGCCTCGCTCACGCGCAGGCGTGAACGAACCTCAACCCCAGCTTTTTCGAGACCCGCAATTTCTTCTAACAATTTCGGGACCGAGAGCACCACACCATTGCCGATGTAGCACTTCACGCCCGCGCGCATGATGCCGCTCGGAATCAAATGCAAAGCCGTTTTCACGCCATTGATCACCAAGGTGTGACCCGCGTTGTGACCGCCTTGGAAACGCACCACGCCTTGTGCGCTCTCGGTCAACCAATCGACCAGTTTGCCCTTGCCCTCATCGCCCCATTGGGTGCCCACGACGACCACATTACGGCCTTGCTTCTTGTTCATGCTTGAAATGTTCTTTCTCAAAGAGCCTGTACCAGCCACTGGCCTGCGGCTTCAACGAGCTCACGGTCGCAATGGAATTCATCAACTTCACTTTCGTGCCCGGGCAAGACGCACACCACGGTTTCACCGCTCGCGCGCAATGAGGCAATGGCAGCACGCAAGCTGGCCGAGTGCCCCCAAGGTGCCCGAATCGCTGCACGCAGCGCCAAAGGGGTCACGGCCGAGACCAATTCTTTCAAATCGAGACTGAACCCCACGGCAGGACGGTCTCGGTCAATGCGATGGCCAAATACGGCACCCACGCCGTCATAGCGACCGCCGCGGGCCAGCGCATCCGATGCGCCTTTGGCATAAATGGCAAAGCACACGCCGCTGTAATACGCATAGCCACGGGAGTCGCCCAAATCAAAACTGATGGCGGCAGCGGGAATTTGCTCGGACAACCAACGCAATTGGGCCAAAGCTTGCTTGATTTCAGGGGTGTTGGGCAACAGTCGTGCGGCTTGATCCAACACCGAGGCATCGCCGTACAAGCTCACCAAGGCCAGCAGGCCCTGACGGTTGGCAGGAGAGAAATCCGCAGTCAGACGCTCAATGGCGCTGCCATCTTTGATGGCCAGGGCGGCATGAATGTCGTGACGCAAAGCATCTGAAATTTTTTCGGAGGAAAGCAAGCTGCTCACGATGCGTGCATCTGCCAAGTCAACCTGCAAATCACCCACACGTGCGGCACGCAAGCAATCCAAAGCCAGTTGCAGAACTTCCAGATCGGCCTCTGGTCCGGCATGGCCGTAGATTTCTGCGCCCAATTGCAAGGGTTCGCGGGTGGCATGCGGACGCGCAGGACGGGTGTGTAAGACCGGACCGCAATAGCAAAGACGGGTCAGTCCGACGCGGCCCAACAAATGCGCATCGATGCGGGCCACTTGGGGGGTGGTGTCGGCACGCAAACCCAAAGTCCGCCCAGACAGCTGGTCAACCAGCTTAAAAGTCTGCAAATCCAGGGCTTCGCCAGTGCCCGTGAGCAATGACTCCAAATGCTCCAGCAACGGCGGCATGACCAACTCGTAGCCATAGCCACGGGCAGTGTCCAGCAGTTCGCGGCGGAGTTCTTCGATGTGCCGGGCCTCGGAGGGCAGGACATCGGCAATGTGATCCGGGAGGACCCAAGCAGACATGGGGATGAAGGGAGACTGTTAAAACCGAGATTTTACCGACTTGCGAGCCGATTTCTGGGAAACGCGTCAGGAAACAAGCCAGAACAGCAACAATCCTGTCATCACCATGAACATGCCAAAGAAGCGAATTTGGCCATCTTCGAGTTGAAGCAACTGTTCAAACAGCCGCTTCCAGAGCCCCGGCAAGACCATAGGCATGAAACCCTCCAGCATGAGCATCAGGCCCAGTGCCAAAAGGAGGGTTTCCAGCGACATTTATTTTTTGGCTGGCGTTGCACCAGACGAGCCGCGCATGCCTTTGAAAAACTCTGAACTGGCAGGGTCGAGCACCATCACGTCGCCCTTGCTGTTGAAGCTGGCTTTGTAAGCTTCTAAGCTGCGGTAGAACTGGGCAAATTGTGGATCACGGCCAAAGGCATCCGCGTACAAACGCGCAGCTTGTGCATCGCCCTGCCCTTTGATTTTTTGTGCTTCACGGTAGGCGTTGGCCACTGTCACTTCACGTTGACGATCGGCATCGGCGCGAATCTTTTCACCCTCGGCACCGCCCGTCGAGCGTAATTCGTTGGCCACCCGCTTGCGCTCGGCTTCCATACGGCGATAGACCGACTCGGTGATGGTGTCCACATAGTCAGCGCGGGTGATGCGCACATCGACCACATCCACGCCCCAAGGCTTGCTGCCCTTGACCACCAACAACACGGCAGCTTTGACATCGTCCATCAACTCTTCACGCTTCAAGGAAAGCAATTCTTTGACGGTGCGCTTGTTGATCTCTTCTTGGAACGCGTTGCGCACCACACGATTGAGTTGGCTGATGCCGGCTTTTTCGTCCAGACCCACGTTACGGATATACGCCTGGGGGTCAACGATGCGCCAACGCACATACCAGTCAATCACCACACGCTGCTTTTCAGCGGTCAACATGGGTTCGTTGTCAGGGCTGTCCAGCGTCAGCAAACGCTTGTCGATGTAATTGACGTTTTGCAGGGGCGGCGGCAACTTGAAGTGCAAGCCGGGCTCGGTGATGACTTCTTTGATTTGCCCCAAAGCGTAGACCACGCCAAATTGGCGTTGGTCGACCACAAAAACCGTTGAACTGAAGAGCACAAAGCCCAACAGCAAAGTCGAAATCCACAATCCAATGCGATTCATTTTCTTTGTCCTTATCGTGGATCGCGTTCACGTGAACGCTGCAGGTCGCGCGAACGGGTGTCGGCTGCCCCATTGCTTGCGCCATTGGCGCCGGCAGGCGCTGCGGCAGGTGCGGCAGCCTCAACTGCAGGTGGTACCACGGATGAAACCTGTTGCATGATTTTGTCGAGTGGCAAATAGAGCATGTTCGAACCCTGCTTGCTGTCCACCAGCACCTTGGTCACATTGCTGTAAATCTGCTGCATCGTATCGGTGTACATCCGGTCACGCATGACCTGAGGCGCCTTTTGATACTCAGGCAAGATGGTCTTGAAGCGTTGTGAGTCACCTTCGGCTTGCGCCACGATGCGCTCACGGTAGGCATCGGCTTCTTCCTTCAAACGCGAGGCCGCACCTACAGCACGCGGAATCACATCGTTGGCGTAGGCTTGGGCTTCGTTTTTAGCGCGTTCGCGTTCTTGTCCCGCCTTCAGCACATCGTCAAATGCCGCTTGCACTTGCTCAGGGGGGCGAACGCCGCCTTGTTGCAAGTTGATACCGACCACCTCAATGCCCACTTTGTAGCGGTCGAGAATGGTTTGCATTTTTTGCCGCACGCGAGGGGCAATCTGATCGCGTTCTTCGGCCAAGGCAGAGTCCATCTTCATTTTGCCGACGACTTCACGCACTGCGGTTTCAGCTGACTGAACCACGGCTTCTGTGGGGTTGCGACTTTCGAACAAATAAGCCCGAGCGTCGTTCAGACGGTATTGCACGGCAAATTTGATTTCAACGATGTTTTCGTCTTCAGTCAGCATGGCCGACTCACGCAAACCAGTGGCCTTGATGATGTTGTCACGCCCAATGTCCACCGAGCGGATTTGGGTGACGAACACCAGTTCATGGCGTTGTACCGGATAGGGCATGCGCCAATTGAAACCAGCCCCTACGGTGGAGTGGTATTTGCCAAACTGTGTGATCACCGCTTGCTGACCTTCTTGCACGATGAAGAAGCCGGTGCCGAGCCAGACCAGCAAAGCCGCAGCCAAGATCACGCCCAAGCCCAGGTTTTTGAAGAAAACCGGAATACCAGGCCCACCAGATCCACCGCCTGAACCCCCAGAGCCGCCTGAACCACCGGGACCCTGCTGGCCGCCTTTGCCGCCGAACAGTTGGCCCAGTTTGCGGTTGAAATCGCGCCACAGTTCATCTAAATCAGGCGGGCCGCTTTGTTGCTGCTGGCCGCGACCGGGTGGCTGTTGCCACGCATCGGGCTTGGGCCCGGGGGGCGGAGGCACATCCCCAGAAGGTTTGGCGTCTGAGTCTGTGGGCGTCTTGCCCTCATCCCGACCCCAGCGTGGGTCATTCAGGTTGAACATGCCTCGGATCTTTGCGGGAAGCAAGGACCATCTCAGGGCTGGCAGGTGAAAATTCATAGTGAGTTATCTTTGTCAGAATGACGAATACGCATTGTGCCGAATTCGGAGGGCCTTCAAGTGAGATCCATCGGATATTCCCGGGTTAAGTCACGGGGATCTTCGAAATCTGGGGCAGATGGCGGCAGGGCTGCTTTCACGATGTCAGACAAGGCGGTGCGCAACAGGTCCAACCCCGTGCCAGCTTGGGCACTCAAAAATACTCGAGGCACGGCCACGCCATCCAACTCGTATTGGTCATGCATCAGCAATGGCGCGCGTTCTGGCGGCAAAGCATCGAGCTTGTTAAATACCAACAACTGAGGCACTTTGTCCGCCCCAATTTCAGCCAGCACCTTTTGCACCTCGGCCATTTGCTCTGGAAAATCAAGGTTCGCCGCGTCCACCACATGCAGCAGCAAATCAGCCTCAGTGGCCTCTTGCAGTGTGGCCTGAAAAGCTTCCACCAAACCGTGCGGCAAGTCGCGAATAAACCCCACCGTGTCCGACAAGGAGACCGACCGACCGGCTTCGCCCAGATACAACTGGCGCGTGGTGGTGTCCAAAGTGGCAAACAGCTGGTCGGCCGCGTAGGCCCGCGCTTTCACCAAGGCATTGAACAACGTCGATTTACCGGCGTTGGTGTAGCCCACCAACGAAATATTGAAAGTGTCCCGTCTTTCTCGCTGACGGCGTTGGGTGTTGCGCTGTTGTTTTACTTTGACCAAGCGCTCTTTGATGCGTTTGATCGAATCATTGATCATGCGTCGGTCGAGCTCAATTTGGGTTTCGCCGGGGCCACCACGCAGGCCGATACCTCCGCTTTGCCGCTCTAAGTGAGACCATCGGCGCACCAGCCGGGTGCTGAGGTATTGCTGGCGGGCCAAATCAACCTGTAACTTGCCCTCGTGGCTGCGCGCGCGTTGGGCAAAAATTTCCAAGATCAACAGCGTCCGATCATTCACCGGCAGGCCAATGTGCCGCTCCAAATTTCGCTGCTGGGCTGGGCTGAGCGCTTGATCAAAGAGCACTTCGACAGCGCCGTGCATCAAGGCCAAAGCTTTGATCTCGTCGGCTTTGCCACTGCCCACAAACAAGGCTGGATCAGGGGCTTTGCGTTTACAGGTCAACCGGGCCACGGGTTTCAGCCCCCCCGATTCAGCCAGCAAACCCAGCTCTTGAAGGTCCGCATCGAAATGCGGCAAGCCAAAGTCAACGCCGACCAGCAAGGTCGGCGCGGGGGTGTGAGAAGAGGATTCAGACAAGATCAAAAGCCTCCGGCAGTGCAGCGCATCTGCCGGTCGGGCAACACCAAAATTAAGCGGTGATTTCGCCGGTTTCGGGTGTGCTGAAGGTCACTGAGCGACCGGGCACGATGGTCGAAATGGCGTGTTTGTAAACCATTTGGGTGACTGTGTTGCGCAAAAGCACGACATATTGATCAAAGGACTCGATCTGGCCTTGCAGTTTGATACCGTTCACAAGGTAGATAGAAACCGGCACGTGCTCGCGACGCAGTGCGTTCAAAAACGGGTCTTGCAAAAGTTGACCTTTGTTGCTCACGATATTCTCCGTGTTCAGAAGTTTTGAAGCCGTGACCTTACCACAGGGGTCAGAGCAGAAAGGCAGGCGTTAAGCGAAGCCCTCACATCTCAACTGGCTTCTTTGTCTGCGTAAGGATTGGTCGAGGTTTTCATCTCGATACGCAGAGGCGTCCCCGACAAATTGAAGGCTTTGCGGAAGCGCCCTTCAAGGAATCGTTTGTAAGTGTCGGTGACATGTTCCAGTGAGTTGCCATGGATCACGATGACGGGTGGGTTCATGCCACCTTGGTGGGCGTAGCGCAGTTTGGGGCGGAACATGCCCCCTCTTTGCGGGCTTTGAAACTGCACCGCCTCCAACAGCAAACGGGTCAAGATGGGGGTGCTCATCTTGCACATGGCCGACTTGTGCGCCTGAACGATAGAGGCCCAAACAGGCCCCAAGCCTTGACGCTTTTTGGCTGAAATGAAGTGAATGTTGGCAAAACTCAAAAACGGCAACCGGTTTTCGATGGAGCGTTGAACCAATTGACGTTGGTACTCATCCACCGCATCCCATTTGTTCACCGCCAGCACCATGGCCCTGCCACTTTCAAGGGCATAGCCCGCGATGTGGGCGTCTTGGTCGGTCACTCCCTGCTCTGCATCGAGCAGCAGCAGCACCACATTGGCCGACTCGATGGCTTGCAAAGTCTTCACCACGGAGAATTTCTCGATGGCCTCAAACACCTTGCCTTTGCGGCGCAAGCCTGCCGTGTCGATCAGCTCGAATTTTTGACCTTGGCGCTCAAAAGGCACCGAAATCGCGTCGCGTGTGGTGCCGGGCATGTCAAAAGCCACCAAACGCTCTTCACCCAACCAGGTGTTGATGAGGGTGGATTTGCCGACATTGGGACGACCTGCTACCGCCAGTTTGATGATGCTGGGATCGTCTTCGGTTTCTTCGGGTTCGTCCGGCAAATGGAGCGATTCAAGCGCCACTTCCACCAAACCCCGAGTGCCCTGCCCGTGCGCTGCTGAAATCGCCAAAACCTCACCCAGCCCCAGTTCGTAAAACTCGGTCAGCTGAATGCCTTCCAACATGCCCTCGGCCTTGTTGGCCACCAACAAGCAAGGCTTGCCGATCTTGCGCAAATATTTCGCAATGTCGTGGTCTTGCGCTGACAAGCCGCCCCGTGCGTCAACCACAAAAATCACCACATCGGCCTCTGCCACCGCTTGCTGCGTTTGCTTGGCCATTTCTTTGTAAATGCCCGAGCTCGCATCTGGCTCAAAACCGCCGGTGTCGATCACAATGAATTCTTGCCGGCCTTGCTTGCCATTGCCGTAGTGGCGGTCGCGGGTCAGACCCGCAAAATCGGCCACGATGGCATCGCGGCTCTTGGTGAGACGGTTGAACAGCGTTGATTTGCCCACATTGGGGCGGCCCACCAGGGCCAATACAGGTTTCACTTAAAAATATTCCGATCGATCATTCGGGCTGAAAGCCGAAAACGGCGCCGGTGCGTGTCACCACCACCAAATTTTTGCCAACGGCCACAGGCTTACCGGTGATGGCGCTGCCGTCCGTGCTCACGCGCTGAATGGCTTTACCGTCTTGTTGCGACAGAAAATGAACGAAGCCAAAGTCATCCCCCAGCACCAGCGATGCGCCCATCACCAATGGCGCCGTTAAGCCTCTAAAGCGCAAGGCGTCTTGCGTCCACTGAGGTTGGCCCGATGGCCGTTGCCAAGCCACCACTTTGCTGTCGGCTTCGGTGCCATAAACCCATTTTTCATCGCCATCGAGGCCTTCAGAGCCCTGTGCAGATCGGGTCCACAACAGGTTTCCGCGTTGGCCATCTAGGCAAGCCACGGCCGACTGAAATGACCGCACACAAATGGTTTGTCCCAGCCTGCTGGCCCCACCCACCAAGTCCACCAAGCGCTCGACTTCATTGGTGCCGCGAGAAGAGCTCACCAGAGTCTCCCAACGAATGGCCCCGGTGTTGGGGTTCAGCGAAGCCAAACGTCCGCCAAAACCAACCAACAGGGTGTCGCCAAAAGGCAGCAACATGCCAGATTGTTGCAACACCAAGGGCTCGCTGTTGCGCTGCTGCGACCAGAGTTTTTGGCCCGTGGCGCCGTCAAGTGCCGTGACGGTTCGGTCAGCCGTCAGCACAAAAACGCGCGCCCCAGCAACCAAGGGGGCCGTATTTGAGGAGGCCGCCAAGCGATAGCGCCACAGCACCTGACCTGCCTCAATGGCGACTACGTCGTTGTTTTGGGTGATGACTGCGAAACGTTTGCCGTCGCCATTGACGCCCGCTTGAATCGGCGAGTTCAATTTGATGCGCCAAACATCTTGGCCCGTGCTGGCATGGATCAAGGCCACTTGGCCTTGCGTTGAAGCGACCGCCACGTGTTCGCCGTGCACCGATGCAAACAAGGGCGTGGTCACCGCACCAATGTTGCTGGTCCAGAGTTTGGTGACCGACATTTGCCCTGTCACGCTGGGCAAAGCGGCTGGTTGGGGTTTGTTGGGCGAACTGGAGCAAGCCCCAAGTGCAAGCGCCAAAACGCCCGACAAGACGCCCAACATCACGCCTCGAGTGCCCTTGCGAGTTAAATCGAGCATCACTTGGTCGCCTCCGTCGCGGCAGAAGCTTCAGGCTCAACACCCAAAGCATTGAGCTTGGCTTGCACCAAACGCCGGTAGTCGGGGGTTTCAGACAGCTTCTTCCATGCTTCACTGTAGGCGGCAATGGCTTCTGCCTTTTGGCCTTTGGCCTGCAAGACGTCGCCGCGCACATCGGCCGCCAAACCCACCATGGCGGGGGTGAACTCGGCCGTCAACTGCTTCAAAGCCTCGTCATACGATTTGGCATCCAAATGCATGGCGGCCAAGCGCATACGGGCAATATCCCGGTAGGCTTTGTCCGACGCGCCGTTGGCAACCCAAGCCAAAGCGTCGCGAGCCGCCTCAGGTTTGCCTTGGGCTTGCAACGATCTGGCTGCCAGCAAGGCCGATTGCTGGGCAAATTGAGTGCCGCCAAATTTATCTTTCATGTCCGCAAAACTGCGTTCTACACGGGCGATATCGCCGGAAGAAACAGCGCGTTCCACTTCGTCAAAAAGAGAAGCTGCTTTGGCGGCTTGCGTGCGCTCCCAATATTGGTAGCCATTCCAAGCGGCGTAACTGCCCAAGACCGCAATCAGCAGCCAAGAAATCAGGTTGCCCCATTTGTTCCAGAAGTGTTTGATCTGGTCAAGTTGTTCTTGTTCTTCGAGGTCAAGTGCTTTAGCCATGGTGGTGTTACTGCGTTAGTCGCGTCAAAGCGTGGATTGTAGGCTGTGGGCCCATTCTGAAACGGTGGCCAGCGACTCGGTGCGTTGAGCGCCCTCGCCGTCCCTCAGCGATTTGATGGCCACCCGGCCTTGGGCCAATTCCTCAGCGCCAAAAACCAGCGCAAACCGAGCGCCCGAGCCATCGGCCTTTTTAAACTGAGATTTCATACTGCCCATACCCTCACCGGTCCCGGCATGCATCTGGGCCGAGACACCCAGGGCCCGCAAAGACTGCAAGAGCTGGATGGCGACAGGCAAAGCTGAAATTTCAGGCACGATGGCATAGACATCGGGCGCCAAATCAGGCAACGGTTCGCCCTGCTCTTGGATCAGCTCCAGCACACGCTCTACCCCCAAGGCCCAGCCCACCGCGGGTGAAGGTTTGCCGCCCACCTGCTCGATCAAATAATCGTATCGACCGCCACCGCAAATGGTGCCTTGTGAGCCCAGTCGCGTGGTGATGAACTCGAACACCGTGAGGTTGTAGTAGTCCATGCCCCGAACCAACCGGGGGTTGATGCTGTAGGCAATGCCATTGGCATCCAAAATGGCTTTGACGGCATTGAAATGCGCCAATGAAGCTTCGCCCAAGAAATCGAGCAAGCGGGGTGCTGACTCGACCACACCCTGCATGGCGGGGTTCTTGGTGTCCAAAATGCGCAGCGGGTTGCTGTGCAAGCGGCGTTTTGCTTCTTCATCCAACACATCGATGTGTTGTTCTAAGTGGGCAATCAGTGCCGCGCGGTGGGCTTGGCGTTCGGCGGGTTGACCCAAGCTGTTGAGCTCCAACCGGACCTCTTCGAGACCCAATTCTTGCCACAAATTGTGCGCCAGTAAAATCAATTCGGCATCGACTTCAGGTCCGCCAAAGCCCAAAACTTCGGCACCAATTTGATGAAACTGGCGGTAACGGCCGCGTTGAGGCCGCTCATGCCGAAACATCGGGCCCATGTAGTACAGCCGTTTGCCACCTTCGTACAACAGGTTGTGCTCAACCACAGAGCGCACCAAGCCGGCGGTGCCTTCTGGGCGCAAGGTCAGTTGCTCGCCATTCAAACGGTCTTCAAAGGAATACATTTCCTTTTCGACAATGTCGGTCACTTCGCCCAAACCCCGCACAAACAAAGCGGTGGGTTCCACAATGGGCAAGCGCACATTGCGGTAGGCATAGCGCGACATCAAGCTGCGAACCTGGCCTTCCAACCACTCCCAACGCGCCGAATGGGGCGGCAAGATGTCGTTCATGCCTTTGACGCCCACCAGTTTTTGCGACTTACTGGTTTTGGGGGTGTTTTCTTTCAGCGACTCGCTCATGTTTTCTCAGCAACTTTAGAACCAAAACGGTTCTCAATGTAGTTTTCAACCAAGGCCTGGAACTCGTGCGCAATGCCCTCGCCGCGCAAAGTCAGGCGTTTTTCTCCGTCAATGAAAACGGGCGCCGCCGGTGCCTCACCGGTGCCCGGCAAACTGATGCCGATGTCGGCGTGCTTGCTTTCACCGGGGCCATTCACAATGCAACCCATCACGGCCACTTTGAGGTTTTCGACCCCTGGATAACGTGCTCGCCAAACGGGCATTTGCGCACGCAGGAAGTCGTCAATTTGTTTGGCCAACTCTTGGAACGTGCTGCTGGTGGTGCGACCGCAACCTGGGCAAGCGGTGACACTGGGCACAAAAATACGCAGACCCAAGGACTGCAAAATCTCCGAGGCAATCACCACTTCTTGCGTGCGGGGCTCGCCCGGTTGGGGTGTGAGCGAGACCCGAATGGTGTCACCAATGCCCTCTTGCAAAAGAATGGACAACGCCGTCGCCGAGGCCACGGTGCCTTTGGTTCCCATGCCTGCTTCGGTCAAGCCCAAATGCAAGGCGTAATCGGTGCGGCGAGCTAACTCGCGGTAAACCGAAATCAAATCTTGCACACCCGAGACTTTGCACGACAGCGCGATTTGCGCGCCATCCAGGCCCATGGCTTCAGCACGCTGGGCCGAGGAAATCGCCGAGGAAATCAGCGCCTCGTACATCACTTGCCGCGATTCCCAAGGCTGTGCTCGCAAGCTGTTGGCGTCCATCAATTCGGCCAACAACTCTTGGTCCAAACTGCCCCAGTTGACGCCGATGCGAATGGCTTTGTTGTAACGCATGGCCGCTTCGATCATTTGACCAAACTGCACATCGCGCTTGTCGCCTTTGCCCACGTTGCCGGGGTTGATGCGGTATTTGGAAAGCGCTTCAGCACACGCGGGGTAATCGGTCAGGAGTCGGTGCCCGTTGTAATGAAAGTCACCGATCAAGGGCACATCAATGCCCATCTTGTCGAGTTGATCTCGAATGTGAGGCACCGCCGCGGCCGCTTCAGGCGTGTTGACGGTGATGCGCACCATCTCTGAGCCCGCCAGCGCGAGCTCTTTGACTTGAATGGCGGTGCCGATCACATCCACGGTGTCGGTGTTCGTCATGGACTGCACACGCACCGGGGCGCCGCCGCCGACCGTGACCACGCGGGAGCCCCAAACCACTTTGGACTGACGACTTTTGCGCTGAACAGGCAGTGCAATTGCAATAGGAGAGGAATCACTCATGGGTTCACCTCAAAACGTGCCACATTTTCTTTGGTGTGCAGACGAAGATCCACTGGCAAACCTTTGTAAACCGCTTGAATCGACTCTGCACGCCCAATGGTCACCGTGGCGGATTGAACAATGGGCACTCGTTGGGTATCGCCGGCTTTCACGACACCGGTCCAGAGCACTTGATTTTTGATATCGCGGACTTCAACCCAGCTGTCGCCCAGGGCCGTCAAAGCCAATTCAGAGGGCAACGCAGCAGCATTTGTTGCCACACCGCCCACCGCTGATGGAGTCGCTGCTTGCAGAGGTGTCGCCAAGACCGCACCCAGCGGGGTCTGTTCGGTCGCAGGCGATGCGACAAGGGTGGCGGAATCCGCTGAAGCCCCAGAAGCAGTGCCATCGGCGGCCGTTGAACCCGTGGCACTGAATTTGGCCAACACAGGTTGCAACCAAGTCCATTGCTCGATATTCGGCATCCAAACCAGCGCCACGATCAAGAGGAGCAAGCCCAGCGAAGCACCGATCGTCTTGAACGGCCAAGCGGCGGAAGACTCGTCAATGCGCCCCAAATTGGCAGGTGGGGTGTTGGCATAACGAACCGCACCATGCGGCTCGAGATAGTTCGACGTTAAGGGCATCAAAGCCAAAATGGGTGCGGGATCTGTGCGCAATTGGCGGCACACGCTGCAAACCAATGCGCGGGCAAAAACGGGGCTCTGGCCAGCCGGAAAATGGTTCGCCTCCAAGGCTTCCAGTTGCCGCACAGGAACCTTGAGGTTCACCGACAAGACCGCCATGTGCACGCCCGCCGCTTGCCTAGCGGCCTTGAGCAAAGCACCTGCAGTCACAGGTGGCACTGGCAATGATGCAGCTGGTGCCGCTGCAGCTGAGTTATCGACAGCGTTTTCAGATTCAGACATCACCAGACTCCAAGGTTTGAAAAGTCGCCACAGGCACGAGGGGAATGGTTCGCTGCTGCGCCATACGGTGTTGGACTTGCGTCCGATCTTTCACATCACCGGCCAATTGTCCGCAGGCAGCGTCAATGTCATCTCCCCGGGTTTTACGCACCGTCGTGACCAAACCGGCATCTTGCAATTGCTTGGCAAAAGACTGAACACGGGCCTGCGACGAACGCAGCAAGCCTGATGCAGGAAATGGGTTGAAGGGAATCAGGTTGAATTTACACCGCAGACCTTGTCGGGCGTATTTTTGCACCAGGTCAATCAGTTGACTGGCATGTTCAGGCTGGTCATTGACCCCCTCGAGCATGCAATATTCAAAGGTGATGAAATCGCGCGGGGCATGCGCCAAATACCCTATGCAGGCCTGCATCAATTCATCCAAGGGGTACTTGCGGTTGAGAGGCACCAAGTTGTCACGCAAAGCGTCGTTGGGGGCGTGCAGGGACACCGCCAACGCCACTGGGCAATCGGCGGACAGCCGCTCGATCATGGGCACCACGCCGGATGTGGACACCGTCACCCGACGACGCGAAAGCCCATAGCCGTGGTCATCGAGCATGGCCTTCAAAGCGGGGACCAATGCCGAATAATTTTGCAAAGGCTCGCCCATGCCCATCATCACCACATTAGAAATGACGCGGTCTTCGGTTTTGAGGTGTCGGCGCAGAAAATGCTCGGCGAACCAGAGTTGGGCCAGAATTTCACCGGTGCTCAGGTTGCGGCTGAAACCTTGGTGACCGGTGGAGCAAAAACGGCATCCGACGGCGCATCCGGCTTGAGAGGAAATGCAAAGGGTGCCCCGATCGTCCTCGGGAATAAAGACCGACTCGATGGCATTGCCATCGCCCACATCAAACAGCCACTTGATGGTGCCGTCACCCGAAATGTGCTGGGAGATCACGGGCAAGGCCGAGACATGCGCGTGGGACTGGAGCTTTTGGCGCAAAGACTTGGCCAAATCGCTCATCAAATCGAAGTTGGAAGCGCCCCGCTGGTGAATCCAGCGGAACAGCTGAGTGGCTCGAAAACGCTTTTCGCCCAGACCCTCACAAAAAACGGCCAAACCATCCAGATCAAATTCAAGAAGGTTGGCCGTCATGGGGGCGTGGTCGCGCTAGAGCCGCGACGCGATCAGCGTGAGTAAACGTTCATGCCAGCGAAGAAGAAAGCGACTTCAGCGGCAGCAGTTTCAGGAGCGTCAGAACCGTGCACCGCGTTGGCATCGATGCTGTCAGCGAAATCAGCACGGATGGTGCCGGCGTCGGCTTTCTTGGGATCGGTTGCGCCCATCAGGTCGCGGTTTTTGGCGATGGCGTTTTCGCCTTCCAGGGCTTGGATCATGACCGGGCCAGAAATCATGAAATCGACCAAGTCTTTGAAGAAAGGACGGGCTTTGTGCACAGCGTAGAAAGCTTCGGCTTCACCGCGCGACAAGTGGGTCATCTTGGCAGCCACAACTTTCAAGCCAGCAGCTTCAAAACGTGCGTAGATTTGACCAATGACGTTCTTGGCGACGGCGTCAGGCTTGATGATGGAGAGTGTGCGTTCGATGGCCATGGTAATTCCTGTAACTAAAGTGTTTTTGAAGCATTTTTGCCATGTGGCAAAGCCCGTGATTCTAACCCGAGCATGGGCCCCCAGAGGCAGTGTGGCGGCACATGCCCCCACAGAAACCGCCAAAATCAGCGGCTACGACCGCCACCGCCGCGCCCACCTCGGCCTGAACCTGAGGGTGCATTTTTCAGGCGGTTGAAACTTTCAGCGCCAATGTACTTGGCTTCTGACTTTTCTGCTTTTGCATTCAGCCCGTTGCCGCCGGGCGCTTGGTTGGGCTTGGCTGCCGGTTTGGCACGCGGAACCGCCGTCCCCGTTCGACCTTGTCCCCCTGTACGAGGTCGGCGGTCGTTGCGATCGGTACGCGACACAGGGCGCGGTACAGCCGTGCGGGCACGGTCCAAAGTGCCAGCGGCCCGCATGAGGGCGCGGATATCAGACTCGTCCAGTTCTAGCCAAGCACCGCGGCGCAAGCCGTGCGGCAGCACCATGGCCCCGTAACGGATGCGAATCAGACGGCTCACGGCGTGCCCAACCGACTCCATCATGCGGCGCACCTCACGGTTACGCCCTTCTGAAATGGTCACGCGGTACCAGCAGTTGGAGCCTTCCCCGCCGCCGTCCTCAATAGAGCCAAACTGCGCCATGCCGTCTTCCAGCATGACGCCATCGAGCAATTTCTGTTTTTCTTCTTTGCTGAGCGCCCCCAAAACCCGAACGGCATACTCGCGCTCAAGGCCAAAACGGGGGTGCATCAGCTGGTTGGCCAGTTCACCTGAGCTGGTGAACAGGAGCAAACCCTCGGTGTTCAGGTCGAGCCGCCCGACCGATTGCCATTTGCCGTTTTGCAGGCGAGGCAATTTACGGAAAACCGAAGGTCGATTTTGCGGGTCGTCGTGGCTGACGATCTCGCCTGCAGGCTTGTGGTAGGCGATAACGCGGGGTGGCGGAGGATCAATGCGAATGTGAATGGGCTTGCCGTTGACCTTGATTTGGTCACCGTATTGCACCCGCTGACCCACGTGGGCCGGTTCGTTGTTCACCGAAATACGCCCTTCGGCGATGAGCTTTTCCATCTCCAAACGCGAACCCATGCCCGCTTGAGCCAAGACTTTGTGCAGCTTGGGTGAGTCGGTTTGCGGCGCCAACACCCGTTTGCCGAGGTCGATGGCCACCGTTTCAGCGGCCTCTTCATCGTCAAATTGGCCAGAAACGACATCAGACAGCGCAATCGGTTTGTAGGCCGATTCAGTGGCGACATAGGCAGGCGCAGGACGGGCCGACGTATCGGATGAAGACGAACGGTCGCCGGCGTTAGATTTGGGGTTCATGTATTGGAGGACTCTTCGCCATGCAGCGGACGGTCAGTAGGGGTCTCTGGGTTCGCAGACGGGAATGGATGTGGGGCATGCGCCGCTGGGGGCGCTTGAGAGGCAGATTGTTCGGCAACCAAAGGCAACTCCAATGGGAGTTCCATGGTCAATTGCGCATCGCCGATTGGGGCAGTCTCTAAATCGTCTGCGCTCTGAATGCCAACACCGATGTCATCGAGGGCATCTTCCAATGAAAGTGAGGGTTGAATCGGCAGTTCGTCGACCAAACCCGACAAGGCCGATGTTTGACCGTCCACTTGGGACAGCATCGGCAGCTGGTCGAGGGAAGACAAGCCCAAATCGTCCAAAAACTGGCGTGTTGTGGCATACAGGCCGGGGCGGCCCACGGTTTCGCGGTGCCCAATCACTTCGACCCAACCCCGGTCTTCCAGTTGTTTGAGGATTTGCGAGTTGATCGTGACACCACGAATGTCCTCCATGTCGCCACGTGTCACGGGTTGACGGTAGGCAATGATGGCCAGCGTTTCAAGCACCGCTCGGGTGTATTTGGGCGGCTTTTCGGGGTGTAAGCGGTCTAAGAAGGGTCGCAACTCAGGCCGACTCTGAAAGCGCCAACCACTGGCCACGCTGATCAGTTCCAGCCCCTTTTGGGCCCACTCTTGTTGTAAATCTTGCAGCATTTGCCGCAGGGTGTCAGCCCCTAGCGCATCGTCAAACAACACGCGCATGTCGCGCATGGACAATGGCTGGCCTGCTGTGAGCAAGGCCGTTTCTAGGACACGCTTGGCTTGCGCCGTATTCATGTGTCGGTCTTTCGGGAAAAAAACGCCTCACGGCGTCGATGGTGCAGAGGTCTGGCTGTAGGTCAGTACAGCCCCGTTCTGGAGAGCCCTTGCCGAGTGCAAAGCTCTGGATACGCCTGGCCAGTCGGTCTGGTTTCAAGCTCCCTGAGGGCCTTGATTGTAGCTGAGCCCCCATGCCAAGAGGGCATTTTGCATGTCGGCCGGCAAGTCACAAGTCAAATCGATCGACTCACCCGTGATCGGGTGCACAAAAGCCAAGTGCCAAGCGTGCAAGGCTTGACGGGCCATGTCGTCAGAGTGGCTGCCGCCATAAACCGTGTCCCCCAACAAGGGATGACCAAGGTGGGCCATGTGCACACGAATTTGGTGGGTACGCCCCGTGTGCAAGGTGCACTGAACCAGACAACCCTTGGGGCTTTGATCCAGCAGGTCGATGGTCGTGGCCGCTGTTTTCCCGCCTTGGTACGTCAAATCCACCACCGCCATGCGCAAACGATTGGATGGGTCTCGACCAATGGGCGCCTCGACGCGCGTGGGTGAAAGGCCTGTCCACGGCTTGTGCGCAATGGCCAAGTATTGGCGATGAACTTCGCGTGCTGCAATTTGTTGCACCAAAGCGTCCATGGCTTGACGGGTTCTGGCCACCACCATCAAACCACTGGTGTCCTTGTCCAACCGGTGCACGATGCCCGCGCGGGGCACTTCGCGCGCCAGAGGGTCGAGGGCCAGCAGGCCATTGAGCAAAGTGCCGCGCCAGTTGCCGGGTGCAGGGTGGACCACCAAACCCGCAGGTTTGTGGATCACCCGCAAATGAGCGTCTTCATAAACCACCTCGATGGGCATGTCTTCGGGCACAAAAGCCTGTGACTGCGGGGTGGCCCTGAGCGTGATGTCAATCCGGTGGCCCAAGCGGACCTTTGTCGACACTTTGGTGACCGGCTGTCCGTCCAACAGCGCATCGCCCTGCTCGATCAGTTGCTGCAAATAACTGCGCGAAAACTCGGGCACCATTTGCGCCAAAGCACGGTCCAGTCTTTGTCCATGCAAAGCCATGGGCACCTGAGTTGAGCGAACCTCTTCAGCCGGGTCTAGGGCGCGATCGAGATCCTCTGACAGGGCGGATGGGTCTTCCATTGCAGGGTCGGTCGATATAATCAAAGTGTTCAACAGTTCAAGGATGTCTCAGATGCGAAGCTTCAGATTATCGACGGTTCCAGCTGGCTTGGTTTTGGCTGCGGGACTGCTCCTGTCTGGCTGCGCCAACACACCCAAAGACATCACCACGGGGTGGACGCCTGAGAAGTTGTACAACGAAGCCCGCGACGAAGCCAACTCGGGCGCTTGGGACAAAGCCATCGGCTACTATGAAAAGCTCGAAGGCCGTGCGGCCGGCACCGCATTGGCACAGCAAGCCCAACTCGACAAGGCCTACGCCCAGTTCAAAACTGGCGACAAGATTCAGGCCATTGCCACTCTGGAGCGTTTCATCCGCTTGCATCCCGCCAGCCCCGCTTTGGATTACGCCTTGTATCTCAAAGGTTTGGTCAATTTCAATGACAACTTGGGCATGTTCTCGTTCATCACCCAGCAGGACTTGTCTGAACGCGATCAAAAAGCAGCCAAAGATTCTTATGAGTCTTTCAAAGAACTCAGCACGCGTTTTCCGAACTCCAAATACGCTGCGGACGCACGCCAACGCATGCTGCACATCGTGAACGCCTTGGCCTCTTATGAAGTGCACGTGGCCCGCTACTACGCCAGCCGAGGCGCCCATGTGGCCGCGGTGAACCGTGCTCAGCAAGCGATTGCAGAATACCCCGATGTGCCAGCGGTCGAAGAGGCCTTGGGCATTTTGGTGAGCTCCTACAAAATCATGGGCATGACCTCGTTGAGCGACGATGCCAAACGCGTCCTCGAAAAGAACTTCCCCAAGTCGGCTTACCTGAAAGGTGAGACCGTCAAAAAAACGGGTCCTTGGTGGCGTCTTTGGTGAGTTGACGCAAGGTCTCTATAAATTCGGCATGGTCCGTTAAACGGCGCATCTCCGGCAAACCCCTGATCAGCCTACGCCCGTAGGACATGCTGGTCAATCGAGCATCACAGACCACCAAGACGCCTTGGTCGGTCTCGCTTCGAATCAACCGCCCCGCCCCTTGCTTCAGTGCCACTGCCGCTTCTGGCAAAGCATGGTCTGCAAACGCACTGCGCCCCTCACGGGTGATGCGTTGACTGCGGGCCTCAAACAGCGGATCACCGGGTGGCGGAAACGGCAATTTGTCGATCACCACCAATTGCAGTGCATCCCCGGGGACGTCAAAACCTTCCCAAAACGAGGCTGACGCGACCAAAACACAGCCTGGTCGACCCTCCCCTGCCCCTTCTCTGAAGCGTTCCATCAAACGCCGCTTGGGACTTTGCCCCTGCACCAACACTTCGACATGTGCCGCAGGGTCGATGCGGGTTTGTAAATATTCGCCAATCGAGCGCATGGCGCTCAGTGTCGTGGTGAGCACCAAGGTGCGCCCGCCCAACACCTGCACCGCCTCGGCCACCAATTGCGCCACGTGGCCAGCATGGCCCGGATCTCCGGGTTTGGGCAAATGCGCGGGGACATACAGCGCCGCCTGTGCGGCGTAGTCAAAGGGGCTGGTCACCTGCATCACTTGTGCTGACGTTAATCCGCAGGGTTCGGTGAACCAGCGCAGGGTGGGTTCATCGCCCAGCGTGGCGGAGGTGAAGATCCATGCCCGTTGCCCCACACCACTGCCCGCTGGGCGGTCAGTACCTGGCCCATGTCTGGGGTCACCTGCCATCAACGCTTGAAGGTCATCGTCGTCATCAGCTTCTTTATTCGCTTCTTCAACCTGTTCTTCACCTGTTTTTGCGCTGGGTGCCGCCCCAAAATCTGAAATGGCGCTGGACACAATTGAGCCCGGCGTCAACGGCACCGATTGCGTCAAAGCCGAGAAGGCTTCTGCAATGTCCAAAGGCGATTCAATCAAACGCAATTGCGCACTCACCTCAGCCCATCGAACGCACTCGGGGTCAGGGAATTTGGCAAACACTTCGGCTTTTTGTGCGAGTTCTTTGGCCCGCTCCAGCAGTCTTTGAAAATCGGGCGCCAACTCTGCGACAGTTTCTAACCCGTCCGACAGTTGTCCGAGCGCGTTGTCCAATTGGCGCAGTGCAGCCGACCAATCGACCGCCTCAACGCCTTCGGGCACCTCTCCAGTCCAACGCAAGCGCACTGAACCATGGTGCATGCCAGCCGCCAAGCGCAAATCGCGCGAAGACTTTTCCAGTTGGCTGGTCAAGGCTTGCCAGTCCACCAGTCCACGGGCCAATTGCAGCCCGGTGGCAAGGACATCGCGAGACAACTCAAGCACTTGCACCGTCGAGAGTTGCTTGCCAAGAAAATTCACCCCAATCTCGTTGAGTTGGTGCGCCTCATCAAACACCGTGACGCGGACCGTGGGCAGCAACTCGGCCACCCCGGATTCGCGCACCGCCATGTCGGCAAAAAACAAATGGTGGTTGATGACCACCACATCCGAAGCCATGGCTTCTTTGCGTGCCAAGTTCACGTGGCAAGCCCGGTAACTGGTGCAACTTGAGCCCAAACAATTGTCCCTCGTCGAAGTGACCAAGGGCCACAGCGAGGAGCGCTCATCCAAGCCGGTCAACTCGGCCATGTCTCCGGTGCGGGTGCTTTGGGCCCAAGTTTCAATTTTGGCCAGCGCCCGTTGCGCCCCGGGTTGTGAGCCCTCGTGGCTGTGGCGGGCTTGCCCCATGCGATGCAGACACAGGTAATTGGATCGCCCTTTGAGCAGGGCCACTCTGATGGGCAAACCCAGCACATCCACCAAGCGCGGAATGTCACGCGAAAACAATTGGTCTTGCAAAGCTTTGGTCGCGGTCGACACCAACGCCCGCTGACCACTGAGCAACACTGGCACCAAGTAGGCATAGGTTTTGCCGACGCCGGTGCCGGCCTCGACCACCAACTGGCCGCCCTGCTCCAAGGTTTGGGTGACGGCGAGCGCCATGTCGGTCTGACCCGTGCGGGGTTGGAATCCGGAGATGGCCTGCGCCAAGGCCCCATGGTGGGACAGGGTTTCTGTGACCCGCTGCAGCAACAAGCTCAAGCAGGCTCCTTGGGATCCAGCTGCCATTGCAATTTGGCAATTTGATCGCGCAACGCCAAACGCCGTTTTTTCAGACGTTGCAACATCAATTCGTCCAAAGGCTTGGCCGACATCACGGCTTGGTCAATCAGCGCATCCAAATCGGCATGCGCAATTTGGCATTCGATCAATTGGCGCTGCGGCGAACGCAAGTCTTCGTGAGGATCGTTAGTCATGGCGTGCCGCGGTTTTCGGACTGCTTGCCTTCCAGACGAATATCGCGCTGTTCGGTGCGCCATTGCCGCTCAAGGGCGTTCACCGCCAAGTCTTGCTGGCGCAAGGGCTCAAGCGCCTTGCGCTGCTTCAACCGCGCTTCGCTCAAGCACGCGTTCACGGCAAATTTTTGCCAGCAATCTTTTGAATTCTGTTGAAATTCAGCCTGGATGGCTTGACGCTGTTGGGCAATGGCTTCTCGTTGCAAGCGAACGCTTTCGGGGTCGCCCGAAAGCGTTTGGGCTGCTAGTCCTAAAGATAAAGATGCGGCAATTACCGCGAAGACAGCTTTTTTCATGTGATGTGGGTGTCCACCGTCCGGTGCTCGAGGGCCAAGAACTCGCTTGACTGCATTTCGTGCAAGCGTGACACCGTGCGTGGAAATTCATGCGACATGGGGCCCGAGGTGTAAAGCCCCTCAGGAGCCACTGCCGCTGACATGATCAGCTTGACACGTCGATCGTAGAGCACATCAATCAACCATGTAAAGCGACGCGCCTCTGAGGCCATGCTCACCGGCATGTGCGGCACGTTGCTCAACAACACCGTGTGGTACTGAGTGGCGATTTCGAGGTAATCGTTTTGCGAACGGGGTCCGCCGCAAATGGCTTTGAAGTCAAACCACACCACATCGCCAGCGCGGCGTCGGGCCGTGATTTGACGCGCCTCAATCTGCAACACAGGGTCTTCGTCAGGCCCAGTTGCCAAGCGGTTGAAGGCGTCTTGCATTTCTGCATCGGCTTGCTCACCCAGGGGCGAGTGGTAAAGCTTCACCATCTCCAAGGTGCGACGGCGGTAGTCGGTGCCGTTGTCGACGTTCAGCACCTGCATGCGCTGATTGAGCAGGTCAATCGCAGGCAAGATTCGATCGCGGTGCAGACCATCGGGATACAAGCCATTGGGCTCAAAGTTAGAGGTGGTGACAAAGCCCACGCCGTTGTCGAACAAGGCGACCAACAGGCGGTGCAAGATCATCGCATCGGTGATGTCGGCGACATGGAACTCGTCGAAACAAATCAAACGGTAGCGCTTGGCCATGCGCTTGCCCAACTCGTCCAAGGGGTTCACGGTGCCTTGAATGGCGGTGAGCTCGCGGTGCACTTCGCGCATGAATTCGTGAAAATGCAACCGGGTTTTGCGCTTGATCGGCACGGCTGCAAAGAAGCAATCCATCAAAAAGCTTTTGCCACGACCAACACCGCCAAACATGTAAACCCCTTTGGGGATTTCAGGGCGGCTCAGAAATTTACCGAGCAAACCCGACCGTTTGGACTTGTAGACCGTCCACTCTTGCGCGCAGCGCTCCAAGGCATCAATCGCCCGCAGCTGTGCGGGGTCACTTTGGTACCCCCGCTTTTCGAGTTCTTCTTCGTAAACTGCACGAACGGACATGAATGACTTGCTCTTCGTTTCAAAACAAAACCCGGGACCATGCCCGGGTTTTCTGGGTCTCTGAACTTTACCCCAACTGACCCGAAACGGCTGTCTCGGTTGGCACTTGGGCTTAGAAGTTCAGGGTGCGTTTGTCGACGGCCAAAGCAGCTTCTTTTGTGGCTTCGCTCAAGCTGGGGTGCGCATGGCAAATACGCGCGATGTCTTCTGAGGAAGCCTTGAATTCCATCGCCACCACGGCTTCAGAAATCAATTCTGAGACCTGAGGGCCGACCATGTGCACACCCAAAATTTCGTCGGTCGTGGCGTCGGCCAAGAACTTCACCATACCGGTGGTGTCGCCCAAGGCGCGGGCACGGCCGTTCGCCAAAAAGGGGAAAGTGCCGGCTTTGTAAGCCACGCCATCGGCCTTGAGTTGCTGCTCGGTACGACCGACCCAAGCGATCTCGGGGCTGGTGTAGATGACCCAAGGAATGGTGTTGAAGTTGACATGACCGTGTTGGCCTGCGATGCGCTCGGCCACGGCAACGCCCTCTTCCTCGGCTTTGTGCGCCAGCATGGGGCCACGCACCACATCGCCAACCGCCCACACGCCGGGCACATTGGTTTTGCAATCGGCGTCAACCACGATCGCGCCGCGTTCATCAAGTTGCAGGCCAATCGCTTCGGCATTCAAACCGATGGTGTTAGGCACGCGGCCAATCGACACAATCAATTTGTCAGCCACCAACTTGATGGCTTCGCCCTTGGCGTTGGTGTAGTTGACGGTGACGTCTTTTTTGCCATTGACGATCTCGCCGACCTTGACGCCGAGTTCGATCTTCAAGCCTTGCTTGTCAAAGGCTTTTTTGGCCTCTTTGGCGATTTGCTCGTCCACCGCGCCCAAGAAGGTCGGCAGACCTTCGAGGATGGTCACGTCCGCACCCAAGCGGCGCCATACCGAGCCCATCTCCAAACCAATCACACCAGAGCCAATCAGCGCCAACTTTTTAGGCACAGCGCCCACGCGCAGAGCACCGTCATTCGACAACACATTGACTTCGTCAAACGGTGTGCCGGGCAAGGCACGGGCGTTCGAGCCTGTCGCGATGACGACCTGTTTGGCCGTGATCGACTCTTCGGTCTTGCCCGCCACATTGATGGTGTAACCGCCTTCAGCTTTGCCCGCAAAGCTGCCGCGACCATGGAAAAAGGTGACCTTGTTCTTCTTGAACAGGTACAAGATGCCGTCGTTGTTTTGCTTCACGACGTTGTCCTTGCGGGCAATCATCTGGGCCACATCCATCTTCACGCCGGTGGCGGTGATGCCGTGCTCGGCAAAATGGTGATTGGCATGGTCAAAGTGCTCGCTGGACTGCAGCAATGCCTTGGAGGGGATGCAACCCACATTGGTGCAGGTGCCGCCTGGGGCTGGACCACCGGCCGCGTTTTTCCATTCGTCGATACAGGCGACTTGGAAGCCGAGTTGCGCAGCGCGAATGGCTGCGATGTAGCCACCGGGGCCACCACCGATGACGACGACGTCGAATTGTTTGCTCATGGTATTTGTCTTCTAGATGAAAAACGCCCCCATTTCAGGGGGCATTTATTACAAGGGGATCAGATGTCGAACAGCAAGCGGGCTGGGTCTTCCAGCGCCTCCTTCATGGCCACCAAGCCCAAGACAGCTTCGCGGCCGTCAATGATGCGGTGGTCATAAGACATCGCAAAGTAGTTCATGGGGCGAACCACCACTTGGCCGTTTTCGACCATGGCGCGGTCTTTGGTGGCGTGAACACCCAAAATCGCGGACTGTGGCGGGTTGATGATCGGTGTCGACATCATCGAGCCAAAGGTGCCGCCGTTCGAGATCGAGAAGGTACCGCCGGTCATCTCTTCGATGCCCAACTTGCCGTCGCGTGCTTTCACACCAAATTCGGCAATCTTTTTCTCGATGTCAGCAAAGCTCATTTGGTCGGCGTTGCGCAAGATGGGCACCACCAAACCGCGGGGCGAGCCCACAGCGATACCGATGTCAAAGTAGCCGTGGTACACGATGTCGTTGCCGTCCACAGAAGCGTTCAAGACAGGGAACTTTTTCAGGGCGTGCACAGCGGCTTTGACGAAGAAGCTCATGAAGCCCAGCTTGCAGCCGTGTTCCTTCTCGAAACGCTCTTGCATGCGCTTGCGCATGTCCATGACGGGCGCCATGTTGATTTCGTTGAAGGTGGTCAAGATGGCGTTGGTCGACTGCGATTGCAGCAAACGCTCGGCCACACGGGCACGCAAACGGGTCATCGGCACGCGTTGCTCTGGGCGATCGCCCAACGACACCACAGGGGCTGCCACTTGAGCCAAGGCCTTGGTGGGTACGCCAGTCGGAATCACCGCCGCAGTGGATTTGACGCCACCGGCCACTGCCGACAACACATCACCCTTGGTGACGCGACCGTCTTTGCCAGAACCGGCCACAGAGCCGGCTGCCAGGTTGTTGTCGGCCATCAGCTTGGCTGCAGCGGGCATGGCCACGCCGGACATGCTGCCACCGGTAGCAGCGGCAGGCGCTGCAGCCGGGGCTGCTGCGGCAGCGGGGGCTGCGGCAGTTGCCGCGGCAGGTGCTGCGCTGGCACCGGCTTTGCCATCGGTGTCGATGCGGGCGATCAATTGCTCGGCCGCCACGGTGCCGCCATCGGCCACAACGATTTCAGAAATCACGCCAGATGCTGGGGCTGGCACTTCGAGCACGACTTTGTCGGTCTCAATTTCGATCAAGATTTCGTCCGCAGAAACGGCTTCACCGACTTTCTTTTTCCACTGCAGCATGGTTGCTTCGGCAACCGACTCGGACAGTTGAGGGACTTTGACTTCTACGATAGCCATTTTGAATTCTCTTTATGAAAGGTTAAACGCAAGGTTGTTCAGGAAGTTCACTTGGTCAGCACGAAGCCCTTGAGCTTCGCGAAGGCTGCCTCGATGAGTGCTTTTTGTTGGTCTTGGTGCAGGTGTGAGTAACCCACCGCTGGCGATGCGGACGCGGGGCGACCGGCATAACCGAGCTTTTGACCTTCCAGCATGTTCTCGTGAATGTTGTGCTGAATGAAGAACCAAGCACCCTGGTTTTGAGGCTCGTCCTGGCACCACACGATGTCGGTGGCGTTGGGGTACTTCTTGATTTCAGCCGCAAAGGCCTTGTGCGGGAATGGGTACAGCTGTTCCACGCGAATGATCGCGGTGTCGTCAGCGCCTTTGGCTTCGCGTTGCTTGACCAAGTCGTAGTAGACCTTGCCGGAGCAAGCAATGACGCGTTTGACTTTGTCCGCCTTGAGCGCTTTGCTCTCAGGGATGACGGTCTGGAAACTGCCTTTGGTGAACTCAGACACGGGCGATGTGGCGTCTTTGTTGCGCAGCAGCGACTTGGGCGTGAAGATGACCAAGGGCTTGCGCAAGTCGCGCACCATTTGGCGGCGCAACACATGGAAGATCTGGCTGGCCGTGGTGGGCTGCACGATCTGCATGTTGGTGTCGGCAGCCAGCTGCATGAATCGCTCCACGCGGGCCGAGCTGTGCTCTGGGCCTTGGCCTTCATAGCCGTGGGGCAGCATCAAGGTGATGCCGTTGACACGGCCCCACTTGACTTCACCTGACGCAATGAACTGGTCGATCACCACCTGAGCGCCGTTGGCAAAGTCGCCAAACTGGGCTTCCCAGATGACCAAGGTGTTGGGGTCGTTCGAGGCGTAGCCGTATTCAAAGGCCAGCACCGCTTCTTCAGACAGGATCGAGTCGATCACAACAAATGGTGCCTGCTTGTCAGAGACATTTTGCAAAGCCACATAGGTGCCGGTGTCCCACTTTTCGCGGTTTTGGTCATGGATCACGGCGTGGCGGTGCGTGAAGGTGCCGCGGCCGCAGTCTTCGCCGGACAAACGCACGGGGTAGCCACTGGCCACCAACGAGGCAAAGGCCATGTGCTCGCCCATGCCCCAATCCACGGGCAAGTCGCCACGTCCCATGGCTGCGCGGTCGTCATACACCTTCTTGACCAACTGGTGCGGGGTGACCGATGGAGGAATTGTGCTGATTTTTTCAGCCAGACGTTTCCAATCGGCCAGTGGGATCGAGGTGTCACCGGCATCGGTCCACTTCTTGCCCATGAAAGGCGCCCAGTCCACCGTGAACTTGGTCTTGAAATTGGTCAAGACCGGCTCGGTGGTGTTCTTGCCAGCGTCCAATGCCGCGCGGTAGGCCTTGACCATCTCGTCGCCCAACGACTCGCCCAGGCCTTGCGCTGCCAACTTGTCGGCAAACAGTTTGCGTGTGCCAGGATGAGTGGCGATCTTTTTGTACATCAGAGGCTGTGTCAGCGCTGGCGTATCGTGCTCGTTGTGACCCAACTTGCGGAAGCAGACGACATCCAAGACC
>JACCDW011315735.1_pt1 | contig 53714 bp, 62 predicted proteins | sample 7449781 | NCBI WGS metagenome assembly JACCDW01 (sample SAMN15323449, study PRJNA562643) | freshwater metagenome | isolation source: river surface water | place: USA:Blue River Watershed | collected 2017-08-18
GCGGGCTGGGTAAGATAATCAGCTTCATCTAGTAGAACGACTTTAAATCGACCGAATGGCATAGTTTGAACAAAACCATTGATTCGTTCACGCATATTATCAATACCGTTTTCACGACTTGCATTGATTTCTAATACATCAAAGTCTTGAACATCAAGTTCATTGATCAAGACTTTCGCAAGAGTTGTCTTGCCTGTTCCCGGATCACCTGAAAGCAATAGATGAGGAATAGACTGATCACTAATCCACTGTTGTACAGTTTTCTTCTGATTCTCGTTAACGAAGACATAATCTTCTACTTTGTTAGGACGATACTTTTCTACCCAAAGTTGATTTTTCATCAGTAATCTTTCGTTAAGTTTCTAGGGGTGAGCATTGATGTTAAGCCATCGTCATTGCCAAAATCTAGAGCAAGGTCTAATTCTTTAGCTGTTTGAGTTAACTTAACTAATGCATATGTAGCGATTGCAACCGCTGCTGTTGCTGCGATTGCTGTTATGATTGTGTTAGTGTTTGGCTTTTGAGTCATAGCGTCATTATAACAAGATATATTAAATTTGTCAAGTAAATTGGGAAATGGGGTCAGTCTGTCTTCAACACTGCCAAAATGTTTATCCATTTCCCAATCTACTTTATGCGATGATCTTGTCACTCATTGTGTAATCGTTTACTGGTTCGTCACTAATTAATAAAATATCGTTTGGATCTACCTTACGGATGGTTTTCTCACCTTCTTCGTCTTCAATTGCTTGACCACGACTCCAGCGACCGTGTGCTATCATAATGTATTGGCCTACTTTAATATCTGTAACATCAGGGCCGACTGCATAGACCTCTGCCCATCTTGGTCTGATGCCCTGACTTTTCATGTCATCGTCTAGGAGAATCAATCCTCCACGACTTAATCTTTCCTTAAATTCCATTCCATGAACTAGAATGGTATCTTTTAATACTCTAAATGTTTCTCTTTTAATTTTAGAATTTGTAGCGTGTACTTGATTTGCCATATTACTTTTTCTTAGCTTTTTCTACTTCTTGTGCTTTAATTTCTTCGATTTCTACTTCAAATTCAGCAAGATCATCGATTTCTAATTCTTCTGGTGTAAGCTCTAGTTCTTTTACAATATCAATCTTAGTTTCGGGAGCAGGTTCGCTTTCGATGGGTTGCATCAAATCTACCTTACGCTGTGTTAATGTAGCTGCTTTGTTTGATACTGTGCGTTGGTATCTTTCACCCACTTTTTTAGTTACGGGTACTACTACTCTTCCCTTACTATCAATCGTATCTCCACGAGCATTGACACTCATGTTGCCAACTGCACGAACTCTTTCATTTTTTCTTGCAAGAATAGACATATCTAGTCTTTTACCTTGCGCTGTTCTGTAAATTCCCATCGGATTCACTCCTTCTTTGTGTATTTATATTTTGCTAGTATTGATTATTTTAAAAATTCTTCTATGGGCAAATCATAATATAATGAGTTAATCTTGTGAACACCAATGAGGAATAAAACAAAACTAGCTACGCTGGAACCTCTACCTACTCCCCATACAATGTTGTTAGTTCGCATGGTATCAACCAAATACTTAAGATATTGCAATAAAACAAACATATCACGCTTCTGATAAAGCAATAATTCTTTACCTACACGCTGCAATTCTTCATCAGTATTACATAAACTCAACACATATGCGGCAATATCAAAATTACGATATTCGTCTGGCATGAACCAATTGTTAAAATTGATGGAGTCAAAGTCTTCTACAGATTTATCATCAGTGACATACTGAATTAACTTAGGGATATTACCTAGTTCCAAACTGTCATCAAATGTAATGTTGTTTTCCACTAGGATATTGCCAGAGTTAAACTCTGGGTTAGTCATATAAATGTCTAACAGATCATTTTCATTATAAATTTGTTGACCATATATATCTGTTCGCATATAACTATTATACGATAGATTTGATATTATGTCAAGAGACTTTTTGGTTTATCTTTCCAAGATAGGTCATGTTCTGCCCAAACACTATCATCAAACAATTTAACAACATTGTTCGCTGGTTCTAAGGTGAACACATTTTGATTAGTGGTTTCAGTGTCACTTCTATACCACCATTTATCACCAAGCATGATTTCAGCATTTTCTGCTGTCTCAGTTACAATAGGATATCGTATTCCTTCACCCAACAATGAATTTACGGTTAGATCAGTGATCTTGATACGGTTTTCCATAATTGAATTCAGCTTGAGCAACAATACCATAGCAACGATCTGATCGAATGGTTCTCCTGGCACAGTAATTACATTTATTCCAGCATCAACAAACTTTTCAATATTTTCGGGTTTTTCTTCATCAACAAAAACACTATTAGTTACAATGTTTTTAATGAAGAAGTCAAGTCGTTCCATAGCAATATAATGCTCTTTTGGAATATCTGTTTCTACTAACATAGAAAGAGTAAAATCATAGGTATTGATGAAGTATGCGCCGTCGAAATGCACTCCTGCGGCAAAGAATATATCTCGTTCAATGCGTGTTATCATTTGTTATCAGTTTCAATATTAATCTTGTTTTTGATGTTTTGCTTTTCAAACAACTCATCCATTCTTACTTTATACTGTGTTTTATAAGATTCTAACATCATTTGTACTTGATGAATTAATGCACCATTACCAGTACGATAAGCAAAGGTAAGATTTTGCGTTAAGGTAGCCATCTTTTCTTGCAGTTGCTCTAATGATAGCTCTTTAAGGTCACTTTGTTTTACGAATGGATGTTCCATAATTTATTACCAAGCGGTGAGTTGGATTCTCTTCCAGATATCTGTACCAACATAAACTGTTGCAACGCAGTTTCCAGTATCAGTATCAAGTAACAACTCTGATCCAGCAACACCGTTAACTCTAGATTGACTTACGGTAATATTTGGACTTGAAATAGTCTTGATATAATATACCTGGTTTTCAACTACGCCGCCAAAAACATTGCCAGTGAACACAATGGGTGCATCCACTTGTAAATTAGTAGTATTGGTCAATGTAATAATATTAGTAGTCTGATATGACGCAATCATTTCTTTAGTATATTCAGTGGAATTGAAAGAATCAGTACACACATATACATAAGAGGCAGGATTAGCATACATTGTTCCAGATGCATCAGTTAATGTGAGCATTGCGCCGCCTGGAGTAGATGAAAGTGTAATAGAATTTGCATCTGCCACTTCCTTAACATAATATGTTGTTCCAGCAGTGATTCCACCAAATGTTGTACCGGTAAATGTGATTGGCATGTCACGATAAAAACCGGTTGTGTCACTGACAGTAACTACATCTATGTTACCGTTGATAGTAGTTGGTGCAGCATATTGAGTTGCACTAACTCTCCAAGTTGACCCTGAACCAGAGCCAGTTAGATTTTCTACGATCCATGTATTAGCTGTAACGCCTGAACCTGAAAGAATCATTCCTTCCTGTACAGTACCTGATGTTTGAACACCAACTGTAAGCGTAGTTCCTACGATGCCTGTAGCACCATTGATTGCTGCTGCACCTACAGTTTGTGAATTATTAACAGTCCAAGTTGACCCTGAACCACTTCCTGAAATATTAGTAACAATATAAGTATTTGCCGAAGTGTTTGACAACAACATTCCTGGAACAATAGTACCAGATGCCAATGTACCAATAGTTAAGGTTGTTCCACTAATTGTACTACCAGTAGAAGTAAATGTATTTGCTGTAATAACTGTAGGAGTATTAGCAGTTTCAGTTGCTTCTACTTGTCCAATAGCTGTGCTTACAGCAACAGTACCGTTTGTGTCGCCTAACACACCCGTTGAGGGAGGATCACGAGTAATAACTTGTGTCGTTTGCAATGGTCTATTAGTTGGGGTAACAGTGATTGTATTGCCGCAATCTAAGGTACTGAAAGTGTATTCAAGTATTGTTGTATTTGCGGGAGCAGTCAATGTTGCTGTGTTAGAAATATTTGCATAGTTTTCTAGTAATACTACACCAAAGTTGTTGTTTGATGAAACACAAGCACTAGGTAATTGGATGTTAGCGGATGTGTTTGCAATTGTTAGACGCAATACTACATTGCTTTCGGTGTTAGTGGGGGCCCATCCACCAAACTGAAATTGCACATCTCCGGTAACAGAACCGTAATGAACATCAGCACGATTAACATCTACTAATACAGTACCCGACAATGCATTACCTAAATTATAAGTGGTTGCTCTCCAACCACTAGTACTTGCATTGCTAATAAGAGTATTAGCCATATCATTGTTGAGAACACTATTATCTAATGCAGCCTTTAATACAACCTTACCTTGCAAGTCTGTAATTTCTGTTGCTGCTGTATTCAGATTTGTTTTGATTTGGGCAAAGTTATCTCTAAATCCCTGAGAGCTATTATTTTGCCCGGGAACAGGATAGTTTACATTGATTCCGTTTGTGTTTATTTGGCTCATATTTTCTTAATTCCGTAAAGTATTTAGTATTGTGTTTCGTCTGGTAAAATAGTTTGTCTTGGGAACAAGACATAAAAGTTTTTACTGTCCAATGGATCAGGGGTTGGACTTGCACTAGGTAATCCTGTCCAAGCAGCAGGTGATAGAGTATTATCGTAGTTAAAAGTAGTGCTTTTATCTACAGTGAACCTATCTATTTTAAAATTGATCACATTTAATCTATATGGATTTCCGATTACATCTACCCACATCGTGTTTATGTTATTTTTAATAGTTTCTGCAAATCCCGGTTTAGTGTAGCAAATGACCCAAGCCGGAACAAATCCAGTAGTAGAACCGTTTAATTGCTGACTTGTCATCCATTTCGGAAGAAGATTGCTATTAAATTCTTGACCCAATACATCACCTACCTGTTCTCGCATATTAGGTAAACTATTAGGATATAACGATCTTGCAAATCCAGGAGTTAGTGATGTATAATAGTCCGGAAGTCCATAGCTAGTAAAGATATTTTCTTCACTTGTATAGTATGGTCCAAGCTCTAGCGGAATAAATCTAGGCCAAAATACTTCTTTACTGACACTAATTCCTTGAGGATTAACTAAGTTGTCTATTACTTCACTGTAAACTACTTCGTAAATGATTTCCCCTGCTTCATTTTTTGCAACAGCAGTTTTAATTTCACCTAATGTAATTTGTCTCCAATAATGATTTTTAGTAACTGCCGCTACATAAGCATCAAAATCACTTGCATATATTCCATATGCATGTTCGTATACTACATTACTTGATTTTCCAAAATATGGATCTGTGGGTCTATAAAGATAATCATTAGGAATAATTGCGTTATCGTCTAAAAGACTTGCAAGTAAATTTCTGTCTGATACACTAGGAGTACATTTAATGTAAAGTGTATCTGTTGGTTGACCAAATTGAATGTCTACTGTTACAGTAAAGGTTCTGGTCGAACTGACAACAGGGAATAATTCTGAATAGGCTTCTATTGTAAATGTAAAGTCTACAGTTGAGTCTGGTGGCAAAAATGTATCAGTGGGTTGATATGCAACTACACCTGATATTTCTCCGTTATCAAGTAGTGTTAGATTCGGAGGAAGCGTGTCGGATCCCACTAATCTATATTTTAAAGAAACATCACTTTCTGCCTGCACCTTTAAGGTACTCACAAGTCCGTTACTAATGATTCCTAAATTAGTTGGTGTAATCCAATCAACATTTCCCTCAATAGCATTCTTTATTATGAAGCTGAAATTTACAAAAGGAGTTTGTAATGATGGATTAATAGCTTTCTGTGCAGAGACACTAAAGCTAAATTGACTAATAGAATTATCACTTATGATAGGATTTCCGCTGATCCAACCGGTTGAGGTATCACCAAACAATCCTAAAGGTAAATCAGCAAATACATATTGTAAGTTTGTGTTGTCAAAATCTTTTCCTAAAATTTTAAAAGTAAATTGATCATCACTATTGAATTTTCCTATATAGGCGTTTTGTTCGGGTGAATAAGTTAACCCTTTTCCATTTGGGGGCAATACATAATAACTATAGTCCACATCATTTAATCCTATGTCATAGGTTGCTGGACGAGTATTTAATATAGTAGGTACTCTCGAATTAGCTGGAAATGCAGGGCCACCTATACTTGCCGGCGCTTGTTGATTAGCTATAGTAATTGAATAAGATTCTGTATCTGATCCTAATGGACTGTCTAGTTCGAGAGTGAAACTAAAGGTTTGTACTCCTGGTTGTCCTTGTGAAACATTGGGCAATAATGCATTCATGTATCCAACTGCATCAATAAAGTTTGCTTCTGTGCCACCAGATGTATTTGATACTGTAAAACTACTGCCATCAATAATTTCTCTTACATAGTATGTTGCACCAGATGTTATTCCACCAAAACTTGTTCCAGAGAAAATAATAGGACGGCCCACAGTAAAACCAATAGTGCTAAAACATGTAATTACATTTGAGCTAGTAGCTACAATTGCTGTGTTCACCTGAGGTAAATTAACTGTAGTGAATGGTGGATTAGGATATCCCCTAATCAATCCAAATTCATTAATTTCTAGGCCCGGTGGCAACTGACCTTGTGTTACTCTGATTGCTATTGGATTCGTAGATATAGGATTGTTATATAATATAGGATATTCTACCCAAACACTATCATTTTGAGAAAATAGTGTTCCGGCAGGCGTACTGAATGATGGTCCTGTCACTCCACTAACAGTTAATGAAAATGTAATGTCTCTTATATTTTGGTAATTATCAGTTGCACGAACCACAAAAAAGTAGTTAGTGTTTGAAGGCACTGCACTTGGAGTACCGTATATTAATCCATCCACATTCATTTGTAATCCAGTAGGTAAATTCCCACTAATAATACTATATGCGATGGATACTGCCGGAAGTACAGCCGAAGCTGATAGTTGTATAGGAACTATTGTTAATAGTGACGGATAAGTTCCTAAACTTCCGGCAGGTGTATTCCAAATTGGCTGAGCCATAATAATCCTTATTTAAGTGCCTTCAACGCAATATCATAATGATGTTTTCTATCGGCAAGTCCAATAGTACCACCATTGATACGACGAGTTAAACCAACAAAGTCACCCTTGTCAGCATAAACATTTAACTTATTTGCGTCCCAGAACCAGGCTGCACTTGCGACTGCACCCTCTGCTGTTTCAAGATATGCAACAGTTTCATCTAACGATTTACCGATTGACTTAGCAAAGCGTGTATAGTTATCTTTCCCAGTCAACTGAATCAAACCGCGACCGCAGAACTTGTAGCCATCGCCACTTGCTTCTGTGCCATTGCCCATACGATTTGCATAAACTTTGTTTGCAATCTTTTCGGGCTTACGAGCATATTGATTTGCTATTTCAATTGTTGGAAAACGCTTTGGCCACACTTTTCTAAGTGACGCTGCACTGTAGCTCAATCCTTCTTTAGTGAAATTAAATGCACCTGATTCGTGAGCAACCTGTGCTAGGAATGCAGCCATTCTTTTTGGATTCTCGAACAAATCAAAGTGTTCTCCAATCTTGTTTAGTGGCTCAACATACTTAGACAACACTGTTGCCTTAGTCTTTGGGCATAATTCTCTCAATAATTCTAATGTTACTTTACTCATAAGTCCCCCTGTGTTGTTACGGTCTACCTTGACCTCTATATGCTTTATAATTTGCTCTTTTACGCTTATTCATAGTAGAAAACTTAATAGAACTATGTGATAGTCCAATTGTAGTCTTACCCTTTGCTTGATCACTGAATGATACTTTTTGTCCTTTGTTAGAACCACCACCTGATTTTGCTTTAGCCATTAATTTCCCTTTCTATGTTAAGCAAATGTTGCACCAACTGTATACCATTGTGTTGTAGTTGGAGCGAGATATTGAAGTGTTGCACCTGCTGGCTGCGAGTATGCAGCATTTGCAGCACCTGAATTGATTGCTGCACCTGATGCAGGATACACAAGCAATGAGTTAGCACTTGTATTTGTGATTGATATTACCATACCTGAAACTGCTGTTGGAAGAACTACGCCTGCCCCACTAGCAACAGTAGAAACGACATTCATTTCTTTTGTAATAGCAGTTGCATTACCTTGCACTGTACCTGCTGCACTGATAGCTGTACCAACACTACGAATCACATATCCTGTCATAGTAACATTGGCTTGTGCAGTAATATTACCTGATACTGTTAGACTTGTTAGTGTACCTGTACTGGTGATATTTGGTTGTGCCGCAGTAGTGACCGTGCCTGCGGTAGTTGCGGCGCCGCTTAGTGCGCCTGTAAATGTTGTTGCACTTACATTACCTGCGCTAATATTACCAGTAACTGATAGACTTGTGAGTGTACCTGTACTTGTGATATTTGGCTGGGCCGCCGTTGTCACTGTCCCGGCGGTTGTTGCACTTGTTGCTGCACCTGAGAGAGCACCTACAAATGTTGTTGCTGTAATACTTGCGTTGCCTAAGTTAGCACTGATATTTGTATTGAATACTGCTTGGCTATTTCCGTTAGCACTACTTGTAGTAAATGTTGGATATACAGTAGTTGAGGTGCTTGTATTTTGTAGTAATGCAGCAGCATTAGTCGCTGCTGTTGCGCTTGCTACTGTACCAGTTACATTAGCCCCGGCGAGTGAACTTAATCCTGAACCATTGCCGGTAATTACACCTGAATAGAAAATATTACCTTCTTTGCTTACTGCAAATTTACTCGTGCTTGCAACCTGCAAATCAAATAACAACGAGTTTGCAGCACTATTAGTATCAGTAATGTTTGCTTCGAGCGCACTAAACTGTACGCTTGAGTTATTCCAAGTCTGTAGTACAGTTAAAGCGTGGAGATTGGATGTAGCTGTACCGAAATTCACAGTAGTTCTACCTAATGATGCATTACCATTGACTGTTAATGCTGTTAGTGTACCTGTACTTGTGATATTTGGTTGAGCATTAGTTGTTACAGTACCGGCAGTAGTCGCACTTGTTGCAGCACCACTTAATGCACCCACGAAAGTAGTTGCTGTGATACTTGCATTACCTAAGTTAGCACTAATACCTGAGTTAATATAATTTTGGTAATATCCATTCGAACTTGATGTCACAAATGTAGGATATACAGTAGTTGATGCTGATGTATTAGTTAATAATGAATTTGCCGCAGTTGCGTTTGCAACGGTACCTGATACATTTGCGCCGGGAACACTTGTTAAGTTTGCTCCGCTACCGATAAAGAAGTTTGCAGTAACAGCATTACCACCTGCTATGTTGCCTGCATTAATATTACCACCTACAATCAAACTTGTTAACGAGCCGACGCTTGTGATATTTGGTTGTGCATTTGTAGTTACTGTACCTGTTAACAGGTTACCACGAACTGTACCTGAGTTAGCAAAGACATTTCCAAATGTACCACTATTTGTAATAGCTAATGAGTGTGCTGAAAGAGTTCCGGTAGTTTTATCAAATGTCATATTAGCATTTGCTGCAAAACTTCCTGCATCATTAAACAATACTTGCGTGTTTGCACCAGGTGCGAAAGTTAAACCTGCAGCAGTCACAAACGCAACATTTGAACCTGTGCCAGTTGCAACAAGAACTTGATTGTTTGAACCTCCAGATATTCTTACATTACCTACAGCACCTAAGTTAGCAACACCGTTTACATCAAGTGAAGTGAGTGTTCCTAAACTTGTAATGTTTGGTTGTGCGTTGGATGCAGTTACTATAGTGCCTGTCAATAAGGTAGCTGAAATATTTCCTGCTGAGAGATTTCCAGTTATATTAGCATTACCTGCAATATTGGCGCCTGTTCCTGTAACTGTCACGACATTAGCATTACCTGCAACAGTGATTCGAACATTGCTGTTAGCATCTACTCTAACTTCGCTATTGCCGTTTTCAATATATGAGCCAGCGCCAACACTAATATTTGTTAGGTTACTACCGTCTCCTGAGAAATAGTTAGCAGTAACAAAATTTCCTAAGTTCGCATTTCCTGCTGAAAGATTACCTGTTATTGACAATGATGATAATGTACCGACACTAGTGATGTTTGGCTGGGCTGCTGTTGTTACAGTACCGGCTGTCGTAGCACTTGAAACTGCGCCGCTTACATTAGCACCCTGAATGTTGCTAATATTTCCACCCTCACCCTTAAGTGTGCCTGCACCAATAGTTCCTGAGTTAGCATAGACATTTCCAGCAGTTACATTCCCTGTAATACTAGCACTTGTTAATGTACCAACACTTGTAATATTTGGTTGTGCATTTGTTGTTAATGTACCAGTTAATAATGAAGCTCCGATAGTACCTGTATTGGCATAGATGTTTGCACCAGTAATGTTACCTGTAACTGCAAGACTCGTAAGTGTCCCGACACTTGTAATATTTGGTTGTGCTGCTGTTGTTACTGTGCCTGCTGTTGTAGCAGTTGTAGCACTTGATACAGCGCCACTAACATTACCGCCCTGAATGTTGCTAATATTGCCGCCTTCACCCTTTAATGTTTGAGCACCAATAGTTCCACTATTAGCATAAACATTGCCAGAAGTTACATTGGCAGTTACATCTAAACTTGTTAATGTACCAACGCTTGTAATATTAGGCTGTGCATTTGTAGTTACTGTTCCTGCGGTAGTTGCACTTGTTGCTGTCGTAGCAGTTGTTGCTGTCGTGGCACTTGATACAGTGCCGCTTACATTAGCACCTTGAATGTTACTAATATTGCCGCCTTCGCCTTTAAGCGTACTAGCACCAATAGTTCCTGAGTTAGCATAGACATTACCGGCAGTAACATTACCGGTAACATCGGCACTTGTTAATGTGCCAACTGAAGTAATGTTTGGTTGTGCATTTGTTGTTACAGTGCCTGCTGTTGTAGCAGTTGTGGCACTAGAAGCACTATTTGCTGTACCATAGAAATTACCAACAAAATAGTTAGCACTGACTGTATTACCTAAATTAGCGTTCGCACTAGTGAGATTTCCACTGACTCCTAAATTTCCAGTTACATTAGCACCGGTCTGAGCCACGATTAACACATTGGCAGTACCTGCCACACTCATCAAAATACTGCTATTGGGTGACGGAATGTTTACTTCTGAGCTTGCATTTAAAATAACATTTCCTGGCGCTGCAACTACATCAGTCAGATAATATCCATTACCAACAAAATAGTTAGCATTCGCTGTGTTACCTAAATTAGCATTTCCAGATCCAATAGTTCCAGTAACACTAAGCGATGTTAATGTACCAACACTTGTAATATTTGGTTGTGCATTTGTTGTTAATGTACCAGTTAGTAAACTTGCACCGATTGTACCACTGTTTGCATAGATATTAGCAGCAGTTACATTACCATTAATTGCGGCGGCACCGTTTGAATTTAAGTTTCCACCTGTAATATTACCACTGGCACCAATAGTGTTACTTGAAGTTATTGCTAGATTTGCTGTTATTGTATTGGCAGTTACCGTTCCTGAGAGGTTAGCGTTAGTGACACCGGTAATATTAGCAGGTAAATCAACATAGATTGATTGACTGCTAGAATCGGTCATGATAGCAATACCATTTCCAGTATTACTTCCTACTCCCACAGCAAGAGTGCTTGATTGAATTGTAACACATGCAATATCTGCGCTTACAACAACATTACCTGTAACAGGAAATACACTAATACCCGCACCTGGAGTTTGGTTAACAGATAAAACCCCTTGCTGATCTAAGCCTGCAAAGAGTTCGGTAAAGTTCTCTTGAGTCTTTTGGAAAGCAATGCGGATTGCATCTGCATCTGGATCATTTGGGAATGTACCGAAATCGATATTGCGTTGTGCCATGTTTATAATCACCTATTATGTTGTATTTATCTTTTTGGGCGAGTATCTAACAGCCATAAAAATAGCCGGGAACTAGCCCGGCTATTCTTAGATTTTTTGTTTTTTACTTTTTGATTCCTGCAAGAGTAGCCCAATCTTGTGGATTATCGTGCATTCTATCATCTTGACCTGCAATGACTGGGATAGTTGTCTGACCAGTTGACTTAGGCTTATTAAGTCCGCCTGCAATTACCTTAGTCATGAAATCGATATCTTGTTCGAAAGTAGTGTCAGATACCGTCTTTCCTGGACCTGCGTTGTTAGCCCACTCATCGACCTTTTCTTTCTTGTCTTTCTTGTCATCGTATTCGATGTCTTTCTTTACCTTTTCGCCGGCTTTTTCTGCTTTATTATCGTCTTTACCCTTATGACCTTCGTCATATTCGATATCTTTAGCAACTTTTTTAGCGGCTTTTTCTGCTTTGTCGTCTTTCTCAGCAGTTGATTCTTCAGCAATGAATGCAAGTTTCTTGAATAAATTCATAAATGATTCAGAAACAGTTTCGCCTTCTTCGTCGGTTTCACCTTCTTTGCTTTCTGGACCTTCTTCACTCGCTTCGCCACCGTCACCACCTTCATTGACAGTGGTAGTTTTATTTTGTTGGTCTGCCTTAGCAAGTGCCATATCTTCTTCTGCTTCTGCATCTTCATCGGCAGTATGTTCTGCTTCTTCCGAGTCTGGAGCGTTATCTTCCGCGACTTCAAATTCCATTTGATCTTCTGATTCTACTTCATCAACCATCTGCTTTGAGCCACATGAATGACCTTCTTCCATTGCGTAACCACATTCCATGCAAATGTCTTCGTTGGCCTTTTCATCGTCGCAACCACAATCTTCTTCGTCTGCATAATCGCCAGCGCCTGATGCTTCAACTCCACCTAGCTTCTTCATAAGAGAAAGCATATCGCCGCCGTCTACTACATCAATGTCTACGCCACCTGCACCAACTTCATCTGGAGCACCGTGACTTGGTTGAACTGACATAGCACTTGATGGTTCTTTGTCAGCACCGAATAGACCTAAACCGGCTTGCTTAACAAAAGCAAGTAGTTCATCTGCTTCTGCGTCCTGTGCAGTGATAGTTACTGAATCAGGTGCATTTTGCTGACCTTTTGAGATTGAAACGCTCATGCCTTCATTAACTTCTTCACTTTCGTTAAGAAGTGCATTAAGTTCTCTATCCCAGGCTTCAAAAGCAAAAGCAGTTTCTTTTACCTTTTCCATGTCGCCGTCGCCATCTAGGTCAGCTACCTTCTTACCTGCTGCACGAGCCTTAGCAAGATTACCGGTGAATAAGTTGCCTTCTTCCATTTCATCATGGTTTGGACCGAGTGGAGCATTTGCACGGTACCCTCTATCATAAAGAGTATTTCTACTGTCTCCGCCCATGATTTTGTCTACGTCAGCTTGGCTGTATCCAGAAGCATCTTTTTTGTGGTAGTCGTAGACATTCTTGCCAATGCCTGCCCCCGTTGCAAGTGCAGCCGCACCCCCTAGTGCAAGAGCAGCCTTACCTAATTTACCTTCTTCCATCTCATCTTCCATAGTAGGCATTGCTGCGCTTGCCATACCCGGAACTGTTGCTGCTGGCATTGCAGGAGCATTTTCATACACTCCCATACCATAGCATTCATCAAGACCTTCCTTGTAGCCTTCGTGATATGCTTTCATTTCGTCTAGGTCTTCGTATCTCTTACCAGAGTGTGCATGACCTCTTAGACCGTGTGATTTGCCCTCTAAGCGGGCTGCACTGATTCTGTGATTCATGGATTCATCTACCTTTTTCTTTTTCTTGTCGGCTGCCGCCTTTTTCATTGATTCTTTTTTGTTACCATCTTTGTCAAGGTCTAAGAAGTCTGGCTTCTTACCTTCTAAAGTTGTCATACTACGACCGGCACCTAGATTTGCACCTTGTGTGTCAATGCCGTTAGTGGGAGCAATGTCAGCTTCTTTGACTTTCTTAGGAAGCTTGCTTACCTTTTGTCCGTGACTTTTCTTAATGAATTCTTTTGCTACCTTCTGACTTACATCAGTCTTCTTAGAAACATCTTTATCACCTGCAACAGCATACATTAACTTTGCTTGTTGCTGACTTGCAAACTTTTCGTCAAGCTGTTCTTCTTGAACCTTACCCCAGTCACTCTTAGCACGAATAGCAAAAGCAAGTTCTCTCATCTTACCAAACTCAGGAGAACCCTTCTTGTGTGGGCCACTTGCCTTTAGTTTGTTGTAAGCTTTAGTAAGTTCTGCTTTATCTTTGCCAGCATACTTACCTTTTTCTGAAGGAGCTACCTTAGTTTCAGCGTCCCACTTTTCTTTCATAGCGGTTGCGCCTGCTGGTACCTGACCAGTTGCACCAGGTGCTGCAGGTTGTCCTGGCTTTGCTTGACCGGGTTGATTTGGAACTACAATCTGTAATTTCTTTTGGCCAACAAGATCACTGACTGCTTTTCCTAATGCTTGTGCAGCAGGACTGTTGTCTGTCATATTTATAAATCCAGCACCAGTTTGCTGAGTATCACCTTGCTTACCTACTACAGGAATAGGCTGACCACTTACCATCGTTTCGAATACATCTCTAAGACTTGCTGGTTTGTTAGATACATTTGATGGAGGAGTAGTTGAATCTTCTTTCAACATCTTTTTAACTGATTTCTTAGGAGCAGTCGCTTCAAGTTCAGTAAGCTTACCGATTAAATCTTTCATTATTTGCCTCCCATTGCGCCTGTTTGAGGCTTAGCTGGACGAGAGATTTTGCTCATTGGGCTTTCTTTGCCCATTGTTGCCATTAATGTTTCAGGCTTGAAAGGATCAAATGCATCTGGAGTCTTCTTACCTTCGTAAGGAATGTCGATAGTATTATCTTTCATTTGATCTTTGATGCTGTCGAGATAGCTATTGCCATATGCCTTAGCAGCTTCTTTAGCGCCTGGCTGTTCTTCAAGTTCTTCGTGATTCAATACAGGACTGTGACTTGCTTCGTTAGCATAGCCTTCCATTTCACTGTTAATACTGTCATCAAAGTTTGTACTGACAACACGAACCATGTTAACATTGTATCCTAGCAACTGCGCAATCTGCTGGATCATTGGTTCAGTAGCAGGATAACGAAACTCTGCTTTAATGATATGAACTGGTTCATTCTTAAGATCAGGGAATCCATATGGATCTTTCTGAATAGGAGTAGACACCGGATCAGAAATCTTGATCGGGTCAAACTTCTTAAGATTATACTTGAACATGTCGAGGAAGTTCTTATCGACATTGCCTGCGACCTTAATAGTGTAATTGTAAGTGTGAACACTTTCAACAATGTATTGTTTTAAACTGCGCATATTGGATCCTTGAATAAGCTTTATTATATATTTATCATTGATCTTCATTTTTGTTGTTGAACATTCTCAACAATTCGTTGCGATCTAATGCTTTTCCATCGCCTAAAGGCGTATTTTCAATTTCTTCACTCTTTGCTGCATTTTTAGCATCAAGTTGTGCTTTCTTAAGTTGTAAGTCAAGCATCTTAAGTTTTTTATTGATTTTAGCTGTTTTAGCAGTAATAGCATGACCTAACATACTACTTGCACTATTAAAAATCTCAGAACTAAATCTCGATTCTACCTGCATACCCAAATCCATCAAATCTTTGTAGCTTGATGTAGCCATAGCAGCTAGTTCATCCATTTCAGTATCAGCCGCTTCTAGCCCTCTTACCTGTGGAAGGGCTGCTTCTATCTTGTCTAAGGTGTTTAATGCGTTTTCGGTGACTTCTTCAGTGACTTCAGGTAGTGGAATAGTAAGATCGTTTTCTTCCGAAGACGCTAATTCAAATAATTCTTCAAGCTTTTTAGTCATGTAATTATTTAGTTACTTACGCCCATTATAGAACAAATCATCTTCCGTGATTACTCTAAAGGTAAGACCTTGCTTCTTACAATAAGCACTTGCTGCTGCCCATTTGGCATGGTTGATAGCAACTATTGCTCTATCTTTAGCACTAGCAACTCTGCTTTCAATCAAGCTTTGTTTTTTGGGTTTGATTTCAACGATTTCTGCAACTTTCTTTCCATATCTATTTTCATATACTAGAAAGAAATCAGGAACATATATAGTAGGTTTGCCTGTCAATGGGTGTTTGTATGGAATCTTCATCGCTTCGCTGGCCCAATAAATTACCTTATCGTTGCCATCACAAAAATTCATGAATGTAAGTTCCCAACCTGAGCGATATCTGGGAGTATGTTTGCCTACATACTTGTGTGGGTTTTTAGGAGTATAATTGCCTTGTGCCCACTTAGCCATATTAAAGAACTACATTTCTTTGAACAGCTTCGTTTGGTTTAGGGATGATGCCGATTCCATATAATGCATTTTTAGTTTTAAAAGTGTTTAAATAATATGCCATGACTTGGTTAAGCTGCAAATTATTTTCAGTGCCTTTAATAACATCCATTAAAGACATGATATTGTAGCCGCCTTCTTGCGCTATTCTAAACATAATAGCAGTATAGTTTCCTGCTATTTTTGTGTTATTTGTTAAGCCTTTGAAATAAGAATAAACAACATCATAGTCTGTGGCATTTACCACAAGCTGTGTTGTGTAAAAGTTATCAAAGATTCGTACAGTCTTATCTACTGAGTCTTGTGAAATTGTGAACATAAAATTATTTATCTTAAACAATTATGGGTGGATCATCAAATGGATCTTCATCTGCGAAATCTACATACACTGCGTTTTGCAATGCTGATTCTGACTCATCGTAAAGTTCAGCTTCTTGGGCTGCTGCCGGATCATCAACAAAATCGTTTTGGTTGAAAGCATCCTTATCAGTATCATTTGCTCCCGGCACTACTGTAGGTTTGTTGGTTGGTATTTTGAGATTTTCGCCTGCATAAATTAAATTTGGATTTTTAATATTTGGATTTGCCTTTAACAATTCTTCTACTGTAGTATTGTTAGCTTTTGCGATTTTAGTAAGATTGTCGCCTTTTTTAATCTTGTAATTTTCAACGAATGGATCGTCAATATCACTTTTGGGAGCGTCGCCATCACCAAATGATTTCTGCTGCCCTATAAATCTACTATTTGACTCCTGCGCTCTTTCTAATGCAGCCAAATAAGAATCAGTGCTTAATTCATCAATTGGCAGTTTTTCACCAACTTCGCCTGATCCACCTGCTGGTTGAGCATCCGGATTAGCTCCTGCTTTGTCAGCTCCGTTATATTGATTACCGGCAGTTCCAATATCACTAATAATAGGAGGTGATCTTCTGGCACCAATCGTCGGGAATGCGGCAGTACCAATTGGTCCAGGACTTCCGCCTGCCTTAGGGAAACTGAATAGAGTGTTTCGTGTATTAGGTGTATTTTGAATAGCATTTTTAAGCATTGCATTTAGTTCTGCCGTCGCTACTGACTTCAAGTTTAAATTCTTTGCGGTGTTATATGTAGTTCCTGCTGCCTTAACAGCACCTAAAATATTGCCCTCGCCCAATGCACGCAATGCGCCGCCTGCACCGTCGATCAGTCCACCTTGTCCAAGCACTGTTCCATTTGATCCAGGTTGAGCAATTGGACTTACATTTCTATCATAATTAGCAACATCACCGAATCCCGTAACAATATCGCCAGGCTTTCTTCCGTCCATTTTACCATAGTTGTAAACTACCGTTTCGTAGTCGAGAGTCATTCTATTTTGCATGATACCGTTGCCGTCTTCATAATTATAACTATCATGTTGAAAATTAGTTATAATAGGATTTACTAAAGTATATGCAGTAAAATTATGTTGGTTGAATCCGAAGACAGTAATGTTTTTAAAGAAAGGTACTTTCTTTCCTGTATTAAGATTAGATGCGCCGCCACTAAAGCCCCAATCATCATCTCCACTAATAGACTCATTATAAATGTTTCTATCATTATATTGCTGCGACGGTGCTATAACAGACTTCGAAGAATTTTCTTCCGCTAAAGCAGTGCCTCTAAATCCTTGTAAAACATTCTGTGGCTTTGCACCATCATTATAGTAATAATAGTAATAACTATTCCACAAAAAGTTTACTGAATCGTTGTTATCATCATGAAAAGTAATTTCAATTGGATCATACTTAATTTTAGTTTGTACAATACGCTTTCTATTATACTGGTTAAGTTGATGAGTATCGAAATTAAAAGAAGGTAATCTCACATCCTTAACTAATAAGCCATAATTAAAGTTGTCTGGAAAAGCTTCTGTATTAGTTTCAAAATAAGTATGAAAAAGAAACTTAAGCTTAGGTGCGTTTTGATAGCTATTAGTTCTAAATGTTTTAGAGGCGTGGGTGTAGTCTCTAAGGTAGTCGCTGCCGAAGAAAGCTCCGGCAGCGTCCTTTAAAAAGTTTTGAGCCCAGTTACCTAATGACATTAAAAATCCTTAGGATTACTGTTGACCCTGAGTACCAATACCAGTTGCAATACCTGTTGAGCCATTGAATGCACGACCGACCGCAGTGCCAACCCCAGCAGTGAGAGGTGATTGAATTGCGTTATCGTAAGCAATGGTTAATCCAATAGTTACTGCGTCTGATTGACCATAGTTTAGTGTATTATAGTTAGCTGACTTCAAGAAGCAACCGTATAGTTCCCAAGTTTCAAGTACAGTAGGAGCAAGAGTGCCGTTACCACCGTCTAGAATTTCAATATTTGTTTGGAACTTATAATCCTGACCTGTAGCAGCAGATGCCTGCTCAACAAAGTCAAGCTGCTTCTGCAATTGCTGACCGACTGCTTTTGAAACTGTGCCGGAAGCATCGTCACGGATATTAACTGACATATCTGCCCAAGTGTGCTTACCTGCAATTTTTAATGTTGAGTTATACACTTGAAGTGGAATTTCAGCGAATGATAAGTTTGGTCTTGAGCAGTCAATTACCTGCTTAGTCAAGCTTAGTCCACCTGTGGAATCAACCCCAAAGTTCAAGAAATTGACTCTAAAGCGGAACTGTAGCTTAGGCATCAACAGACCTTGATTGCCGCCTGCGTTATCAGATGCTACGGTCATGTTGAACAATGATTGTGAGGCTGTTGCCATTTGTATTCTCCTATAAAAGTATTTATCTTTAGAAGTGAGTGTCCCGAAAGACACTCACTTCTATATTACATTATCCCAAAAGTGAGGTTGTTAGCGAACTTCCGGAAGCCTGATTAGAGACACCCTGTGAAGCTAATTCACCTGTGTTGAAGATACGAACTGGGATATAGATGAATTCGATTGCCTTAACAGGCTCAATCGCAACATCGATCCAAAGTTCATTTCTGTCAATTCTTGCAGGAGTATTGTTTGATTCGTCACATACTACCAAGTAGTCGTAGACACCTCTCTTAGCAACTAGGTCTACTAGAAGTGTTTCTACTACACCCGAAATCTGTTGTCTTGTAATTGAATCGTTTGGTTCAAATACGAACGGACGAGCAGCAAGAGTCAACTGACGACGGAGATAAGCAACAAGTCTTGCGACATTAATTCTATCAAGTGCTGATTGTGAATTAAAGCTTGATTTGTTACCGTAGTTGAGCAATCCGTTACCTGTAAAGAATACAAGAGGATTGATCTGATTGGTGTAGAGTACATCACGGATGCCAACTCTAGTCTTGATTGATACAAACTCACCGGTTGTTGAACTGATGTAACCAATTGCGCTTGCGTTATCAATTACACCACGACGAGTACCTGCTGGTGCTAACCAAGGATAAGCGATAGTGTCGTTGCGTAGAATAGTTCTGATCATCATGTGTGATGGGGGAACTGCTACAAGATTACCGCTAAGATCGTTTGTTAGACCTGATGGATAGAATAGACCCATGTAAGTACTACGAGTTACTAGTCCTTCTTCACCGGTTGATGTTGCGCCAGCAGCATTAGTTGCCCATGCTTGAATTGCTGTAGCATCATCTGGAAGTCTCATTGGAGTATCACCAACAATAAATCCAGTTTCACCACGATCAGCATTAAGAACAATCATGTTTGGCTGTAGTTCAGGATAGTTAGGAGCTGCGATCAAGTTGAAGAAGTTATCTTCATCACGAATCGAAGTATTGCTATCAATAGCTGCCTTCATAGCTTGAACCACCATATTACGCTGGGCCTTACGACCCATATAAGGTGCGCCATTTGATTGCAGACCACTTACCGATACCCATGCATTCTTCTCTGTTGGGAGTGTTTGATCAGGGAAGCTTGTTGCATTAAAGTAATTTACTGCGAATTCCTTGATATTATAACCTGAACGACGAGTATTGAACAACAACATACCTACTGGATATAGTGCATTGTCTGGTGCATCAAGATCCAGATAATTGCTGGCTAACAACGATACAATCGTTGGAATAGGATCATTAACAGGATCCGTTGTGCCATTAATTGCCCAACGAGCATCAGCAAACACGACACCTGACGAACTTGTTTGATCTGAATTATCAATTCTTACCCAAACATCTTCACCGTTGACTGATTGCCAACGATTGATGATTGGATAGTTTTCAAGATCACTAGTGTCGATCCACAAATCACCGTATACAAGTTGAGTACCGTCACTCTGCGTAGTTGGTGTGCTTGCACTTACGATCGGTCCGTTAGGATCAGTTTCGTTTGTACCTGATGGGAGTGGGAAACCATTACTATCGTAATCGACATTTCCGTATCCTCTCCAACCAGCTGAAGTATTAACCATGATATCAACTTCATCGACGACTGAATAGAACCAATTTGTTCCGTTAGCAGGATCAGTGTTTGGTTCACCTTCATTTGCAGTCATTTCAAATTCTACCCAGTTTGAGAAAAGAAGTTGATAATTTGCTGCGCCTGTACCACTCACAAATGTAACTCCAGTGACACCGCCGCCACCACTTACTTCTGTCACTCTGAGATCGAGGTCATTGGTTCCTGAGACGCCGCCTAAATCTGCACCATCTACAGTTATGACATCTCCGACAGAATAACCACTACCTGCAACAGGAATAGTATTTGAATCTACCCAATATATTTGATAACTGTTCGTAACATACACTTCACAACCTGTACCAGGACTTGATGATGTTGCGACTTGGAAAGCTTGGTTAGACGATTTGCCTTCCTTTACTCCTGTAGTAGTTCCAGCAATAAATCCAGCTTCTTCTAGCACTCCGCTTGAAAGTCCGTCAGCCATGTAATCAGAAATTTGGATTACGCCGCCGTCATTATGCGAAATTGAAATTGCACCGGATGCGGCAACACTTGCTGTTGTATAAGGAATATTAGCTGCTGCCCAAGCTGTAACAAAATCTGTTGCATCAGCATTGTTTGGTACGGTAACTGAATAAAAAGTTGACAATGTTTCTGATCCAGGAACACTTACTCTTACGAAAAGAGAGTAAGGTCCTGCTACACCTAAGTTAGCAGAATTAAATAATGGATCAGTATTGGTACCAACTACAACGGTTGCGCCTGTAGCAATTCTTTCCCAATAATAAATTGGTCCATTTGTATAGCCAGTATTATCACCTGAGGTTGAATCGTAACCATATTGTGCGTAAATTGTTCCTGCAGGAATATTCTTACCGCCGGTTGAATCGAGGGTATAAATCATATTCCAATCGCTTGAACCATAGTTTACTGTTTTAGATACAAAGCTTTCAACCACACTGTCATACTGACTGATGTTGACATTTAAACCATTTCCAGCAGATCCAACCTTCATCCATACTGATCCAGTTGGTCTTGGTTGCGACTGATTTTCCTGCCAAAGTGGCTGTTGTGCTGATGTACCATAAGTTAGTTGAGGTTGATAATAAGTGCCAGCGGGAATTCCTAGATCAGCTAGAAGTGTACCTGTGCCAGTGATAATCAACTCAGCAGGTGATGTATCACTATATGCTTGGCCTGTCTGTGCAGAATAAAGAGTTAACTTACCATCTACATTAGCAGCAGTAAGATAAGTCCAACCTAAGTTATTGATATCAGTAACAAGATCATCAAGATCATCGCCGGAGCCAATAGTAATCGATGCAACTACATTAGTTGATTGACCAACCGCAATAGTTATTGAATTGCCAGCGGTCAATGTCGGATCAGCTTCCGATCCTTGAACTGTTGGCCAGTTGTTAAGCCAGTCACTTGTTCCTAAACGAACCCAGCTGTTATCCTGAGCCTTTACGAAAAATTGTCCTGCTGATACTGCTGACGGGAATGAATAAGTTGGAATAGCAACTACTGCGTAATCCCCGATGTTTCCGATACTTGCAAGAGGAACACTACCACTTAAATCTGTAGAATCAGTAATTACAATAGGTGTTTGTAAATTGAATTGTCCAGTTGTTGAATTAAATTCGTAAATGCCCCATGTTGAGGTTGTAGTATCAAGCCAATATGTACCATCTGAAGGAGCTCCAGTTGGGCGACCTGTTTGACCTACTAATGCAGCCAAATCAATGTCTGCACGCAAAGTATAAACCGTATTAGTTGAGCCTAATGCTGAGTATGCTGCAAGAAGACCATACTCGTTTAGTTCATATCCTTGGATAGGAGTACCATTCGAAGTTGTATAGAAGAATGGATTACCATAAAGAGTTACGAGGTCACGCTGACTAGTAACACGATAAAGCTTACCAGCATTAGCTGCTGTTGTTGCCGGAGCCACTCCAGTAGAAGTAGGATCGGCTTTATTCTGTGCTGTTGCAAGCAGAATAAATGGAATTGAGTTTGTTGGGGCTGGAAGATACTGACTTTCATCAATTACCGATACTTCTACACCCGGAGATACTAGTGCCATATTAATTTTTCCTTTGTATGATTATGAGGTTTACCACCTGGCCCCGAAAAAACTATCTCGGGTTCTACTGATTATTTAGCATATAATTAAAAAAAGCAAGGATAACCGAACCTTTAAAGGTAAAATTCAAATAAATATTAGTATGTTGAAACGACCAATATGTAAGACTTGTAACAAAAATTACCGTGCAGTGAATTATATCCGCAACGGTAAAACTTACTACCGCAGTATATGTGATAACTGTGGTAAAAATAGACCTAAGTCAAAACCTAAAAGATATGCTTGGGAGAAAGCTGGATACAAAAAGAAACCGCACTGTGACTTATGCGGCTTCAAAAGTTTATATCCTAGTCAAATGACAGTCTTTTACATCGACGGCAACTTAAACAATGTGGCGTTTACCAACCTAAGAACTATATGCTTAAACTGTGTTGAGGTAGTTAAAAAGAAGGAAGTGACTTGGAAACGAGGAGACTTAACGGTTGATTATTGATTCCATCTGCTTGTGTAGATGGTCAATAGTGCCGTTATTATCTAGGTGATGGTCGTAATCTAATCCAACGCTACTATATTCACTAGCATGGATGTTTAATTTCTCTAACACACGCAAACATTCAATTTTAGCAGCTTCGTTTTCTGTTTTGTTTAATATAGCAGCAATATTAGTCCAGTCAGGATCTTCACCGCGATGAGTCCTAAGAGTGATGCCTCCTGCATTCTTAATGGCAGTCACTTCGTTAGCAAAACGACAATCGGTGATTACGATATCATCCTTGATTCCTCGCAAACGATTCTCTACGCTTGCCACCCAAATATCATTATGAAAGTTTTTACGGGCAACATCTGTTCCCCATTGCTGCAATACCCAACGGGGAGATAAATTAGGAATACCTAATCGTTCTGCCCACCAAGTATCAACCTCTTCTCGCCACTCACGGCTAGCCTTAGTTGAACCCTCAAGTAGGTCACGATCCCAATTGAAGATAACTGCTACAGCATCCTTAAGCGTACCAGCAAAACTCATACGCTTGAAGCCGTGAAATGTGCAGAGATAGTCAGCGGCAGTATCTTTGCCGCTACCGATAAGTCCTGTAATTCCTATGATCATTCTTATAATATAACACAAGAATATTAGTTTGTCAAGCCTTATCCTTGGATCCAAGTCAGCGGTTGCGAATAATCTTGGTACTTGCGTAAGTCATCTAGCAATGCTTCTTGTGCAGCTTTAGACTCAGCTTTCATAGCAGTACCGTTCAATGTTGTGCCGCCGCCTGGACCAGCAATAGACTGGAACTTTTCGCGGGCTTCACCGATGATGCCTTTTAATGTAGCTAGAATAAAGTCACCGATCCAAACACCGGCGCCAGGATCCTGTAATAGTTCTAGTTCTGGGCGCTGAATATCAGCCCAAATAAGAATGCGTTCTCCGGTGCCCTTAAAGTCTCGTACAACGCGGAGAACCTTAGTTACTGGGTTAAATGTATAAGTTACATAACCACCAAACATACGAGCAGCTAATTCAACATAACCAGCATAAAAATCGTATGTTGCCATACCACCGGTATAGTTATAGTTTAATAGATAGGTATTGAGAATAGCACTTGAGAATGGGTCAAATGATGATGATGACGGGCCAGTTTCAAGACCCACTGTGCGTCTAAACAGTGATCTAACATTGATGAATTCACTAGGCAATGTATATTCGTCTACATTCTTTTCTACTGTAAACAGCGTATAGGATTCGATTGTAGCGTTCTGCGCTCTTTGTCTATACAACTTAATTGCATAGTTATACGCAGCTTCATAGTGCTGCGGATCAAGTTCAAGATCAATAATGTCTCCGCCTAAACGCAAGCGAAGGTTTTCAAATAGAGACTGTTTGTACTCTATCAAATCCATATTATTTGGTGTAGCTAGTAGGTCTGCTGCCATAGTCGTTTCCTGTTATACTTTATTTATCAGGAAACGCTATGACCTTATATGTTAAAATTTCCAGTTTTTCAAATACACAAATGCATGTGCATCTTCCGGTTGACACGCTTCCTCAGCCTTCTTGATAATATTTTCTAATGAAATAATCAAATCCTCAGGCAATTCACCCGATCGTTCAATCTTTTTCAATAAAACCTCAATTGCCAAAAGATATGGCATGAAAGTGTCTTTTCTGATATCCATTTCGTTGTCATGAAACCAGCGCATTCTTTTTGCACAAGTCATCATTCTATCAGCACTAGTCACTGTCATTATGTTGTCCTAGTTTGACAAACTTAATGTTTTACTAGTGACACAGTTAAGAACATCTTGCACAGTGATAATATCTTCGGCTTCTTCATCACTGATTGAGATATTAAACTTTTCCTCTAGTGTCATAACTAATTCGATAATATCTAGTGCGTCACTTCCATAATCTCTAACTAACTGATCATCAATGTTTGCATCACGCAAACCAAAATGTTCTGCCACTAAACGAAGAATGCGAGTTTCTGTATCCTTCATCAAAGGTCACCTTCTTTGCGATTTTCGCTATAATAGGCATCAAACTTGCCACCTGGATAGCGTGATTCCAACTTACTGACATTTTCAGCGAGTACTTCGTTAGGATCAAGACCAAGTGCGTTACAAGCATTAGTCCAATACCAAGCAATGTCACCTAGTTCACGCTTCATGTGATAGATATTGTCTTCGTTGAGAGGCTTGCCCTGAAAGAAAATCTTCTTCACAATTTCGTTAAACTCACCGCCTTCACTTGCAAGGCCAATGCCTGAGGTAAGAAGTAATGGGATATTTACATTAGTATTGTTGTGAAGTTTGCGTACATGCTCTACGAATGCCTCTGCGTCCTTACTCTGGTCGCTACAGACAGTTAAAACGAACTGTGCATATTTGTTTAAATCGATTGTGTTATTTGACATGTAATTGGTTCCTTTTAAAATGCCTTAAGAATAATCATGTCTGCATTGAAGCGACCATTCGGTACAGCCTCAACAGCCTTGATCTCCTTGAAATACTTACGAGCAGCAGGCTTACTGCCCATCAATGCCTTAATCTGTTCAACAGGCTTGCGAAGTGTCTTCATTCCTGATTCCTTCTTGTCGAAGCCAATAACAGTGTTGCCCTTGACCATCAAGCACTTGCTATAGCTGTCTGCGACATAGTGATGCATCTTACGCTTACGAGTATCGTAGACCCAAGCTTCGGTGCTCTCATGAAGCTTGACGGGGCTTAAACCGACAAGTTCAATCTTGAGTGCATCATCCTTAAAATTCTTGCAATACTTAAGCTTGCTGACAATCTTTTCAACCGGGACTGCCTTCTTAGCACGAGGCTTCTTAGCTACCTGTTTGAGACTGATGTAGCCATTTAGTTCGGCGATAATGTCTTCGACAACCTTGATAGCATAACGAAGCTGCATTTTGCTGTAGTTAGCATAGCCCTCGTTCAACTGTTCACACTTGCCTGTTTGTGCTTCGAGGTATTCATCAAGTAGACGCTGATAACGCTTGATAGCAGGGGCAAGGTGCTGGGGAAGAACATTACGGGAAGAGAGTGCTCCTACGACCTTCTTGTTAACACTGAAATCCTTAGAATAGCCACTGTCAACAAATTCATCAAAGAGTGCTTCGATATCGCCGAGGGCTTCGTCAGCCTTCTCACGCATGATTTCCTGAATGTTTACTGTCTTCTTAGGCTTTTCTTCGCCTTCAGTTTCTTCTTTCTTAGCAGTGAGTGCTGCACCTTCAAGCGCAAGTGTCTCAATCCACTTAGTAAGCCCAGTCTTATAGCTATCTGGAACAAGGTCAGGATTTACTTCAAGCAAATGTGCAGTAGCAGCCCAATGACTATGCATATCAACCTTCCAATCGGGAAGACGATTAATCTTAGTCAAGTAGTCCTTAGCGAAATTCTTCTTGATGTACTCCTTGACCTTCGTACCGCAATCTTTGCGCTCAAGGTCATAGTGAGCAAAGAACCTAGCCTTATCCCAATTGTCTGTGGGCATCAAGCTAAAACGATTGATGCCGCGGCGAGGAGCACGAGTAGTCTTCTTAGTAGTTTTAGCTTTAATGAGTGCGGGGCGACGAGCCATAGATTATCTCCTGAATTTCAGATTACTTATACACTATACAACAGCCGTAGGCATTTGTCAACCGAAAAATTAGTGAACGATCTTTCTTGCAGAATATTTTTGATTTGAAAAATCATTATTCATAATAGACTTCTTACCATGACATAGTTTACAAATAGTGTCTACATTTTCAGGTACATTGTTGAAATGATCACCATCTAAATGCTCTAAATCTAGAGCATTAAGCATATCAAGGACTTTCCACGATTCAGACGGAACAGGGCATGTCCAGCCTAGACGACCATCAATATTTTCACAAAATTCTTTTTTGTGAATTGTGATTCCGTTCATAGCAGAACCAAAGAATCCGCTTACTCTTGCTTTATAGCAAGTACCGCATTCTGATTTAATAGACCAATTCTTCCAATCTCGTACCATAACAGGGCGTGTGCATCCCGAATTAATGCAAGTGGGAAGTGAATGCCCCTCATTGAAAAACTTCTGTTTCATTTGTTGGCCTAGATTCACGGATCAACCTTTCATTTCTGTTGTTGATTACTTAGTTATATCAAGTTTGGGTAATCGTGTCAACCTTTTTTTTGATAAATAATTGTATGCCAAAGCTAAGTCTATATCGTCCAAATAAACAAAACGATTATCGTTTCATGGATAGAAACATATCCGAACAATTGACTGTGGGTGGTACTGACCTGTATATCCACAAATATTTAGGTCCTGCGACCGGCGATACAAGTATTGATTATACTCAACCTAATTACGATGTCTTGGATCCTCTTAATATCCAAGACTTATTGTTCTTGGAGAACCGTGATAGAAAATATGATAAGAATATCTATCGTCTTCGCGGACATTACAATGTACAGAACTTAGACTTTGATTTAAGCCAATTCGGTTTGTTCCTGAATAACGATATTATCTTTATCACTGTCCATTATAATGATATGATAGACATTGTGGGTCGAAAGTTAATGGTTGGTGATGTACTGGAACTTCCGCACTTACTTGACTACAATCCACTCAACGAAGCTATTCCGGTTGCGTTAAAACGATTCTATCAAATCACGGATAGTAACTATGCGAGTGAGGGCTTTAGTCAAACTTGGTATCCTCACTTATGGCGTATCAAATGTGAACCACTAGTCAACAGCGAAGAATTCTCTGATATTCTAAAAGAACCAATCAATCAAGACAATTATCTCGGTGATTGGGATCCTAATAAAACATATCCGCCTGGTTATACTATTAACTTTGGTGATAAGATTTATGAATCAATAACGGAAGTTCCGATTGGTGTAAAGCCACCTGATCCTGCATACTGGGTATTGAAAACAAATGACAGTCTTGCGAGTATCATTTCAACATACAATAAGAATATTGCAATCAACGATGCTGCTCTACAAGAAGCACAAAGACTTGTACCCAAGTCTGGTTACGATACAAGCAAGCTTTATATTGTACCTACATATGGATTATATGACACGAATGATACATTGTCGGGTAAGTTAAATCAGCCTGCTCCTCCAATCAATGTTAATGTAACTGGTACTGTTCCTAGTGGAACTGCTGGTTCAGTTGTATTAATGCGTAATCCAAAGTACAAATATGCAAGTGCAGGAATTAAAGTTTCTAAAGAAGCTTTGAAGTCAATTTGGGATATGACCGCTGACAGTGACGGAAGTTTACTAGAAGATAAAATCGACAAGTTTGTTTCAGCAAGTTTAGAAATGATTGAAGAAAGAGCCAAACTTACTGAGAGTGGTAGTGGATCAGTTGAGACTACTAAAATTTTATCAGTACAGTCGTTAGGTGTTATTACAGGCCCTTACGGTACTGCTGACAATACTTATGCTACTGCTGATCAGAATCCCGAAGCAACCGGATTCACCGGTGACATTACACAGCAAATGGATTATCGTGCTGACTGTGATCCGGCATATCAATATATCGCTAGATCAAGCCCAAGAACATTTGGATATACAAGCGGATATCTATCAGGTGATGGAGAAGCACCAAATGGATATCCCACTGGCGCAGGCATTAGTTTCCCACAAAATCCACAGGTGGGTGATTATTTCTTAAGAATTGATTATACTCCACAGTTATTATATCGCTGGGACGGCAGATTGTGGGTAAGAATCAGTGAGAATGTAAGAACAGAAACCGGCTTCACTATCAACGATCAATCACAATTGTCTGGCTTTATTAATAACCAAGCGGAAATCTATCTAAATAATGAAGGGACATTAGTGCCGGAAGCACAACCACTATCAAGTGTGTTGCAGCCACCACAAACTCCTGTTCCGCCAACCACATAATAAAGAGATAATATGGCACAATTCTTTTACGATAATCAAATAAGAAGATATCTTATTCAGTTTGCTAAAATTTTTAGCAACTGGTATGTTACCAAAGGCAAGGATCCAAATGGTAATGATATCTTAGTGCGTGTGCCTATTATGTATGGTGATCAAAGTAGACAGGCTTCAACAATTATTGCTAATAATAGTGCAAGTAACTTACCCTCTGCACCAATGATTACTTACTATATTAGTGGATTAGAATATGAACAAAGTAGAACACAGAATCCTACCTTTGTTGAAAAACTACAAGTTAGACAAAGAGCGTTGAACCAAGAAACCGGTGAATATGAAACTGTCCAAGGGCAGGCATTTACACTTGAAAGATTGATGCCTGTTCCATATAAATTGCGTGTTACTGTTGATTTTTGGACAACCAATTATCAACAAAAGTTAGAAATCATGGAACAACTTGGCACATTGTTTAATCCAGCATTAGAATTACAAAGTACTGATAATTTTGTAGATTGGACTTCGCTTACAGCAGTATTCCAAGATGGATTAAATTTTAGTAGTAGAAGCATTCCTCAAGGTACTGGCAATCCTATCGATGTCATGACTTGGAAATTCTATATGCCAATTTGGATCACAACATCTAGTAAGCTCAAAAAGATGGGTGTTATTCACAAAGTTATTGCTAGTATTTTCCAAGGTAAGTCACTGGAAGACATTCAAGATGAAGATTTGTTACTAGGTACTCGTCAAAAAATTACACCATATGGATATAAATTATTGTTATTAGGTAATTCTTTACAGTTATTACCTAACAATGAACCTTTTAATCCACCTAATGTTTCATTAGAGCAACCAAGTAACCCAAATACAAGTTTATATTGGTCAAGCTTGTTAAATGTTTATGGTGCAGTAAAACCCGGCATCAGTCAAATATGGTTACAAAACCCATACTTAGACAATGATATTGTTGGTACTATTGTTCCAGATCCATTGGACGATAGATATCTCATCTATAGTATTGATCCAGACACACTTCCACAAAATACATTATCACCTGTTAATAGTGTAATAAATCCTCAACTTACAGGACCTAATGCTGGTTTGCCTGGACCTACTCCTGGCGTAAGATATCTTATTGTCGAGGATATCGGAACACCTGATGATTCTACTACTGCTTGGGGTGATTTAATTGCTAATGCAAATGATATTATAGAATTTGATAGTGATACTATGCAATGGATTGTTTCGTTTGACAGCATGGAAGCAGTTGATGTAGAGTTTGTTACTAACCTAACTACAAATGTTCAATATCGTTATGTTCCACAGGAAGGCATGTGGATCAAATCCTACGAAGGCTTTTATGGGGAAGGCGATTACAGTATCGTTATCTAAATGTCAAAACAAGCAGCCGGCGTATTCTTTTACAGCAAATCAACTAAAAGATATCTTTATCTATTAAGGTCTGATCAACGCAGTCCAACATGGAGTATACCTGGTGGTGGCATAGAAAAAGATGAAGCACTACTTGAAGGAATAATTCGTGAATGTGTTGAAGAAATGAACTTCGATATCAGTGATCTTAAAATAATCCCAATACAAAAATTCGTTAATAATAATTTCACTTATAACACATTTTTTTGTGAAGTTGAGAATGAATTCGTTCCTGAGTTGAACGATGAACATGAGGGTTATGCTTGGGTTAAAGAAGGACAGTATCCTAAGCCACTACACCCCGGATTGTTTTCTACTGTTAATATTGATATTGTAATTGAAAAATTGAATAGTCTTACTTGATTACATCTGTAAAAGATTTTGAATCATTGGGAATCCTAATGCACCAGCTAGTACACCAGCTCCCATAAGCATCCAGCGCCATTTTTCTAAAGAAGATACCTTCTTGTTTACTTCATCGTGTTGCTTTTTATTTTCATCTTGAAACTCTTTAATCAATTTATGAGTTTCGTCCATATGATTATCAATGTGAATTGTTAGGTCCTTCAGGCCAGATTTGATATCATCACATTTTTCATTGAGATATGAATACTGGACCTGAAGGACCGCAATTTCGGTCTCAGTCTGCTTAAGTTTTTGAACTGCTGAAGTCTGAGCCATTGTTTATACCTTATGCGTTGCCAATTTGTACAATTGGGTAAGGCTGTGCTGGGTTTGTATTTGCAGCAGCGGCAGCATTGAATGTTGAGAATGCTGGGTTAGCGTTCTGCAATACAATGTTGCCTGTTGCAACTGGACCAGAAGTCGCAGTGAACAATTCAGCAGTGTGGTCGCTCAAGCTTTGAACCTTAACAGTTGAGCTATTTGCATAAGTTGCAGTGATAGTCATTGTGTTTGGAGTCAATGCTGTATTTGCAACGTTAGCGGTGTAAACTGCACCAGTTAGACCAGTTGTAGTACCTGTTACGAGATACTTCTGCTTACCCTTCTGACGGACAATGTAACCTGCTTCTGGTAATACTTGAATGAATGTATCACCTGCACCACTCACACCTGTGCTATTATTTGCCGCAACGGCATCCAACACTAGTTGTTGCTGAATAGCATTTGATGTTACACTTGCGTTTGATGTAATTGCTTGTGGTGCACCACCTGGCGTTGCAGAAACAGTGAATGCTGTCGCATTGGCGATTGTTTTAACAAAGTAAGGTGTATCTGCTGATAGTCCGCCGAATGCTGTATCAAAAGTTACTGCGCCATCCAACACAAGTGTCTGTGCATTTCCACTTGTGCGAATAACGTTACCTGTTGCAGTTGAGTTAGCGATTGCTACTGTTACATCACCAACGTTATTGGCAACTGTACCTACTAATGTTACAGCGCCTGTTCCTATTACTGTATTAGCACCGTAACCTTTTGTTCCATACTGAGCAAAGATAATTGTACCATTAGCAATATTAGCAAAGTCAGTACCTAAACCAACTACAACATTGCTACTTGTACTTGCTAATTGTGTACCTGTACCTTGAACACCAAATCCAACATTACAAAGTACTTGCTTACCATATTGTGCAGTGTTGCCACCAACTACTGAGTAAGTGTTTGCGTTTGTTGCTGGCCATTGAGGACCGTTTGGATTGTTGAAGTACATATCAACTGGAGCAACAGTAGTAGCAATTGATCCTGATGCAGTTGACAAATCCTTTGGAGTGCTGGTTGGGTTAGCATTCAATGGAGTTTCAGAAACAGTGAATGTGCTATTTGAGCCAGCATTAATAACTTTAAGAATCCAGTACAATGTACCGGCTACTAAACCACCGATGTTTGAAGCAGTTACAAAAGGCATACCTGCAATAATACCAAGATTAGTGAAGTTTGCTGAAGTTGTGACTAAATCGGTTGAACCTGTTGTATTTGTAATAGTGATGACTGCTTGTGATTTAGCAATCTTTAGTGGACGACCCATTTGTTTTCTCCTATGAAAAGCGAGTTCTAGTCGCTACGCAGTGGGTACTGCATAAGCTCTACTCATTAGAGCGTATGTTTATATTTATCAACGAAGGTCAAAAAGTAATAACTCAGTATTATTTGCGTTAGAGATTTCTAAGGTTTTTTCTTGTTCAAAAGAGAATCCACCCGTCTCAACAGTGTCTATACCGTTGATAGTGACAGTTCCTGATATAACATATACATAATATCTACGATTTATATCTAAATGCGCTATATGATTTTCAGTGAATATGCCAGCATAAACTTTAGCATCGCTTTGTATAACGATAGGACCAGCACTACTTGCGATAGGACAGAACTTGTTAAGCTTATCTTCTCTAGTAAACTGCATTACATCATAGTTAGGAGGAAAGTTTTGTTTGTTTGGTCGTAGCCATATCTGTAGATAGCGAATAGGATGATCAGATAGATTACCCTCAGTGTGCCAGATACCACTGCCACTACTCATACGCTGTACACATCCACTTGGCACTTCGCCATAGTTGTGTAGATTGTCGTTGTGATAGCAGGGACCGTCTATGATGTATCCTAAGATTTCCATATCACAATGTTGATGAATAGGCACACAGTTTCTAGGCTGTACCCTATCATCATTGATTACTTCTAAATCGCTAAAGTGAATATAGTTAGGATCATAGTAACTATTGTTACTAAATGTTCTATAAGTTTCAATCCAGTCTTCTTTAAGATGACCGAGTGTTTTTGGATCTCTATATGTAATAGTCATACTGTATTTACAGAAAAAGCGGCCGAAGCCGCTTTTTCCTTAAACAATAATATTAAACTATTAGCACCAGTTTTCAGTACCAACTAATGTGTATACCAAATCATTAGCTGCTGCTGGATCAGGAATAGTATTTCCACTGTCATTAAAGAATGTAGCAGAGAATGTTACGCCTGGGTTGCAGTTTGAATATGGTGTAGCAAAGTTAGTTGAGAACTTGTTCTTCAAACGACTTGCATAATAAGTATTACCGTCGTCCGAGATTGAAACACTCATTGTGTTAGGTTGAGTTGGGCTGTTTAGATTTACCAACAAGCAAGTAGCAACTGGCCATACAACACCGTTAGTTGTCAATCCAGTACCATCTCTTGTTGCTGTGAAAATATCGTATTGACCAGCAGTTGGATCAGCACCTAATGCTGCCCAGTCAGTATCACTCACGTCCGCAATCATATATGCTTGACCAGCAGCGATAGATTCATCTTGAATTTCATCGCTAGTTCCAGCAACTAAGAATCTTCTTGCACCCTTTTGACGGACGATAGAACCATTACTAACTGCTGTATAATACCAAGCACTGTCGGTAACATTTTCTGCTGAAGGGTCTTCCAATTCTAGTTCCCCGTCATCAGTTGTAGATGCATACTCACCTAATGAAGTATAACCACCATTACCATCGTCTACCCAAATTTGACTTGCACCACTGAATGCATCAGTTGTAAAGTGGGTGCCTGTTCCTGTTATTGTTGAACTTCCTGTATCGGCTGTAATAGTGCCCAATCCTTTTACAAGAATAGCTGTATCGCAACGAATTTGATCTGAGTCTTCGGCAACACCACCAACAATACCTGGCTGATTATCGTCGTAGCCGTTATTAGTTTGACCATTGTTTGGAAAACCATCATCAACAACAGTACCGTCGTTGTACTTTCTAATCTTTAAAGCTCTTGCCATTTGTTTTCTCCTTATATTAGCGAGTTCTAGTCGCTACGCGGTGGCATCCGCATAAACTCTCACCCCCGAGAGTATTATAATGTATTTAGTATTTTTCTGAAATTACTCGGTGCCGGTAACGGCATGAGGCATACCTAATTCTGTTACTGAGAACTTAGCAGCAGTACCATCAGCATTAATATAAGCAAGATAGTTGCCTTGTCCTACAATAAAACTATTATCTACAGTGTTTGCGGGTATAATCTCACATGCAGTGACATTTGCAGTGACAGCACTGTTGCCAACATTCACTGCAATTGCAGAACTGGTTGTTGCGATTCTAACTTTATCTGTTGCAATTGGTCCTATTCTTGCACTTGAACCGCTTGGTGTTTGAATATATGATGCCATTCTGTTATCCTTTAATTATTAAGCAAATGTTGCGCCAACTGTGTACCATCTAGACGAATCTAATGCTACATATTGTAATGTGGCGCCGGCAGGTTGTGTATAAGCTGCATTAGTTGCTAATGAATTAATCTTGTCACCACTAGCAGGATATACATTAAGTGTATTGCCGCCGGTATTTACAATAGTAATAATCATTCCACCTGCCGCTGCGGGTAGTACAGCGCCTGCACCCGATGCAACAGTTGAAAATTCTACGATTTCAGTAGTAAAGGTTGCGGCATTAGCTTGTACAGTACCCGCGGCTGTTTGTGCGGTAGCAACTGAACGAATGTGATAAGATGTTGCAATAACATTTGCGCCTGTTACATTGCCGGTAGCTGATACTACGCCACCTGTATTTAAATTAGCACCAGTGATGTTACCTGTTACAGTTAATGCATTTGTTGCATAGTTAAATGTAAAGTTTGCACTTGCTGCTAATAATCCGAGAGCATTATATTGGATCTGAGTATTGGATCCGGCTGCACCACCGATGATGCTACCTTGACTTGCCCAAGATAGATTTCCTGATCCGTCTGTTGATAGAAGCTGACCGCTTGATCCACCAGTAATAGTAAGATTAGCATTGCTACCGAGATTTGCTTTTGCACCAGTAAAGTTAATATTACCTGCTATATTTGCATTACCCGAAACTGTTACTGATGTTAATGTACCAACACTAGTGATATTAGGTTGTGCTGCGGTTGTTACTGTACCTGCTGTTGTTGCTGTTGCAGCACTTAAGTTTGCAACAGTTGTAGTTGAAGTGACTACTAATGGAGCAGTACCAGTTGCTACATTGCTGATAAATTGAGGAGCAGTTATATTTGCTGTAGCTAGTACTTGTGCTGTACCTAAGTTACCTACATTTGCATTACCACTTATATTAGCAGTACCAGTGATGTTTGCACCAGTATCACTGACAACCATAGTAGCATTACTCTTGGCAGTAAAGGTAATATTAGCATTTGCAGTAATAGTTACATTGCTATTTCCATTCTGAACTAGACCACTGTTGATAGTATCAATATTACCAGTAGTAATGATAGCAGTCGTGGTGCCTAAATTACCTGTGTTAGCATTTCCAGTTACACTTAAAGCGCCACCTGTTACTAAATTGCCGCCAGTAATGTTACCAGTAGCAACAATAAGTCCACTTGTACCTAAGTTACCGACATTAGCATTGCCCGAAATATTTGCAGTACCAGTGATGTTTGCGCCGGTGCCACTGATTACCATTGTAGCGTTGCTTCTAGCAGTCAGTGTGATATTAGCATTTGCAGTGATAGCTACATTACTATTACCATTTTGTACTAAACCAGTGTTGATCGTTGTAATATTACCTGTTGTTAATATTGCAGTAGTTGCACCGATATTACCGACATTAGCATTTGAGGTGACATTCAATAATGTAACAGAAAGATTACCTGTTGCTGCGTTGAATGAAATATTAGCATTTGATCCCAATGCATAATTTGCTGTAGTGTTACCACTAACAAAAACAGGATAGAAAGTACCTGTAGTCTGTGTAGTAACTACACCAAAATCTGAAACATTAGAGTATGAGACATTAAGATTAGAAACTCTAGTAGTAGAAGTTACGGTGAGTGGAGCAGTTCCTGTAGCAATATTTGAAATAAATCTAGTTGCTGTTCCGACACCTGTAGCATTTAAATTACCTACATTTGCGTTACCATTTAATGTTAATAAACTATTACTATAATCATATGTAAACGCACTGTTTCCCTGCAATGACCCTGATTCGTTGTATTGAACTTGCGTATCCGAACCCCCGGCTGGGCTAAAAGTTACACCTGAACTAGTTGTCGATACTGCTTGACCATCGATTGCATACACATTAGCTGTTAATCCAGTGGTTGTTTGCAATGAAACAACATTAGCCGCTAAGTTTCCATCGGGAGAAGTAGCAACCTTGAGTGAAGTACTTACTGCGTTTGCAACATAATAAGTTACATTATTTTCAAGTCCGCTAGTTGATAGATTACCATTAAATCTTACTGCTTGACCATCGGTAAATACGGCGGCGTTGGCTACTGTAATAACATTGGTAGAAACAGTAGTTGCTGATACTGTAGTATATGAATAATTAGTGTAACCGGTCGAATCTACATTTCCTGAGAAGTTAGCACCATCAAATGTAGTATAAAGTTCGAAAGTGGTAGTAGTTAAAACATTTGCATAGTAAATATTACCAGCAAGTTCAGTCATACCCTGTGGATCAAGAATTGTTACCTGTGCGCCGTTTGTAAAGAAATTATCAGCCGCAGTTGTAACTACCGCAGGATCTGCCTTACTTACATTTAATATTCCAGCAACTAATGTGCCTTTAGGAGTCCAAGATAGATTTCCGGTACCATCAGTTTCAAGGACATATCCAACCGCCCCGCCTGTAATTTTAACATTAGATACATCACCTAATGTAATTAATCCGCCTGCAACTCCACCCTTATTAGTCCAATTAGTGCCATCGAAAGCGAGAACCTGACCGTCAGCTATAGTAACATTACTAATGTTTAGATTGCCAACAGCGCCGTCGAGTTGACTAAAGCTAATTTCTGAATAGCTTGTTAAAATTTCAACATTTTCGTTAGGAGTGGTTTTACCAATGAATAGTCTTTTAGCATCATTAGCCCAACCGAACTCCGCATCGTCCAGTTGTGGCAAATCGACCAAGTTACCTGATCGTTGCTGAATTTTTGAAATCTGTAAAATTGCCATAAGTGTATTCTTTACCTATTGAATATACTTATTTATGCTTTGTTACAGGAACTTAGTGTAGTATTCCTCTACTCGCTTCCACCAGCGATCTGACCATTCATCAAACTCATTGCCTTCTACAATAAACTCTTGATATTCGTTGGCAGCACTGCACATTAGGATTACACCCTTGCGTATCTTTGTACCATATACCTCATTGTGAGCGTTTGCATAGGCAGTCAACTGTAGGAAATAGTCTTCGATCCATTCACGCTTCTTAGGTTTGTTAGTCTGCTTAAAGTCAAGAATAGCTTCGTCGCTATTATGCAGCCCAACTAAGTCTGTGGTCCCAGCATAAACTTCAGGAAAATATAAAGATACTTCCGTGCCCCAGAACTCGGGGCAGTTGGATAGGCCTTGAGATATGATTGTATGCGCCATCTGATGTGATTGCCGACTATACGGATTGCTTCCGGGCTCACCTGTTTCTCCTTTAAGAACATAGTTCTCAAGATACTTATGCATTCTGGTGCCTCTTCCGGCTGCTTCTGTTGTAATTTCTTTGGCTTTTTGCTCACCAACTCTTCGGCGCCATTCAATCAATGCTTTCTTTGCTTCTAGAGGTTTAGTTGCGTCAAGAATTGTAGTGACACTAGGAAGTTTGTTTCCATCAGGAGTTACATACTTACGACCTTCAGTAGTCGTTTCTCGTTTCATTTCTTTATAGGGAAATTTGTTAATTATAGCCAATCTGTTTCTACCTCTTTATTAATTCCGTTAATTGTAAAATGTCTTGCGTATTCTTTCAGTGTAGCATACTGTTGATTTGTTACATTTATGTTGCCAAACAATTCTAAAATTTTAGGGAAAGTATAGTTTGCAATATCTATTTGCACTGCTAAATCATCATGGCCACATGGAAGAGAAGGATGCATTTTTGAAAAATCAGTAAAATCTCGTAAACGATACTGATCTAAATAAACATCGATATAAGCCTGAGGAAATAATGTTTTTACATATCTTTCAATATCATTATCATCTTCTGGTTTATAATCCGTAGTCAAATAATGTATATTATTAGCTTTCAAGAAATTTAATATGTACGCCTGTATCATTAGTTTTTTACGGGATACGACTTCTTGATTATAATTGATTACGCAAGGTTTTGTAAAATTATCGGGATCCGGTGATCCCGGACGAAGCTCTACTGCTCGGTAGTCATCGTAAAAAGCTGAATATTCTTCTCGCCTAGAAGAATGTGAATAGGAGATTATATAAAAGGGATTATTATTATAGTGTGAATTTAAATAATGATATTCGAATAATCTTCGCATTATTCTATCGTTTCCAGCACCCTTGCTAGAAAGATTTACTACTGGAACTCCTAATCTATTAGCTAATAAAGCAGGCCAGCCTTGCTTTGAAGGGAATTCTAAGCCCTGACAATATCCAAAGCTACAACCTATTACAACTAAATGAGATATGTCTATTGTCATGATATATGAATTATATAGTAATATATTGATAAAAACAAGAAGTTTGGTTTAATTCTTCATCGCTCTTTTTGCCATTTGTTGTACAGTCTTTTCACTATCGCCGCCCTCTGGTTTTTCAACTGAGTTGCCTTGATGACCTTTAAACACAACTTTATCGCCTTGGATATTTGTGATGACATCTTTTAATGGGGGAACTTTGATCATGTTATATAGATCATCGACATCTAGGATGATGTCGTATTCTTGGAAATAATCCAATAGATCGTCGACGGAGTAGTTATTTGGATTAACTTCTCCGTCGGCAATTTCTTGTTCTAATTGATTAGTCAAAGCAACGATTTGTGCTACCATAGCACTATCTTGCTTTTGATCGAATTCAAAGAGAAGCATGTTTGCTTATCTCTTTGCTCTACCGACCATACCTACTGCTTCTTCTTCATCGTCTAAATCTGGGATAGGAGGAAGTTCAGCGCCTGGCTCTTCTGCTGGCATTTCAGCGTCAATATCTAAATCAACATCAATTTCTTCTTCGCCGCCCATATCATCTACGGGTGCTGCAAATGCATCCACACCACCTTGACCAGTTAAACCACCAAGTGCTGACTTGAGTGAAGTCTGTGCCTGCTGTAGTGCGCCATTGAGTTGAGTTAATGCTTCGCCTGCGGTCTGATTGAATGATTCGCTTTCGTTAGCGCCGATTTCGCTCTGAATTGAATCTACAAGAGCAGGAAGTTCTTTTACGAGCATGTCATTAACATCCTCATACATCTTCTGTACTGAATCAATCATATCTTGAGCAGCAAGAATCACCTGTGACTTTTCTACTTCTTCGTTTTCAAAAACAATACGAGGAGCCTTAGCAACCTTCATGTGCTGACTCAATGCCTGTTCCATAAACACAAGCTTCAAGTATGCAGGATTGTTCTGAGCCTTGTGGAACTCAGGTGAACGCTTTGATTCAGAGATGAGTCCTTTAATTTTAGACAACATTTCTCTTGTCTTGCTTCTGTCCAATGAAGATACATCAAAGTTCATTGAAAAGCTTTCTTTTAATGCCTTGACAGCAACATTTTTTGTTTCGAGATCGTTAAGTTTCATAGGTTATTCTTCCCAGTGTTATAAAGTATTTATCTTAGGTGTTTTATTTTAGAATCCTTTGTTCTAAAATTTTTGTCTTGAATTGTTTTGCTAGTACTAATATAAGTTGCAAGTTCAGAAATAATTTGTCTTCTTTTATAGGTATCTTCTTGTAATTTTGTTATAGATATCAGGGTACCGAGATTGCTAGTTGAACTTTTAATTTTGTTCTTATGTACTGCAATATCTACATCAATACTGCTCAACTTTAAATCTAACGATTCTATTCTTCTAGCGTCTCTAAATTTACCTGCATTATCTAGAATACACCAAGCAGCGGCATTTTTCAAGCTAGTGAATTCAAGTCTATAAGTGCTATGTAACCGAAATACCTTATAATTGGTTTTTATTTTAAGTATGATATATTTGTTGAACAGATAGTATTTTCCAGCGGTGTCTTTAGTAAAGATGACCTCCTGTAATTCAGAAGACAACTCGTTATTTACAAACTGTGCAATTTTTGTTATATTCATTACAACACCTCAAAATATATGTTTTTTAGTTCTGGTGTAATATCTAGAAATTTGGGACACATTGAATGCTGATTGTCAGACATAATCATTGGAACTCCCTCACAATCTTTATACAAAGCTCCTAATGATATAATTCCATTTTCAAATACACTTGAATGTTGTACCTCAAACTCAAATTGCCAACAACTTGTATTTTCTTTAGTGTATAAGAAACCAAACATCTGATATAACACTTCATTTAATTCTACTTTCATTGGTGTTCTTACTACCTCTGGTTGTGACCTTAATGAAATTACTTGTAAAACAGTATCAAAGTTACATTGTGTATTTCTACGCTTCACCCAACCTTCTACATCATCTTCGGTTGGTTTAGAACGATTTAATACCCCTGTTTGTGTAATGTCAAACAATGTATGGCATCTAATTCTATGCATGTCAATATTTAACTTAATAAAAAACCCGGGAATAAATTAATATCCCCGGGTCTTCGTAGATTAGTTTTACTAACTATTAGTTAGTGAAGGTTGCAGTTGCAGTTACAGCAACGTTAGCACTTGTCCAAGCATTTGAAAGTGCGTTGTCAAGTGTAGTTGTTGTCCATGCACCAGTTGGGTAAAGAGCAACAGCTAGTGTGTCGTCAGTTGCGTTGGTGTACTCATAGATGTACACAGTTGCAAGCTGCTGAACAGTCTGGAATACTGCATTGATGTTGTCAGCTACCTGTGAACCGTTACCTGTGATGGTGAAGAAGTCGAGCTTTGGACCCTGAGGCTGTACAGTTACAGCAGAATCGATTGCTGAAGTTGAACCTTCGTTGGTGTATGATGGTGCGTCGAGCCATAGAACTTGCTGGAAGTCACCGTTTGTGCGTGTAAATTGTGCCATTTTCGTTTTTCCTTATAAATGTGAGCATCATGCTCATACATTTATTTATGCCTGTGCGAAAAAAACTTGGTTTTGGATTACTTTTTTTTGCCAAAATGAGCGGTACTAAAACCACCACGATTGACAAGTTTGACTAGGCCTTTAGGAGTATTGAATACGAATCCTTCGCCGCCCTGCTTGTCACCAATTGATTGCTCAACACCTTTAACTTGCTGTTCAAGCTGATTAGCTAAGTTATTCTTAAGACCAGCTATAGCAAAGTATAGATCAAATAATGCGTCAAGTTGTTTCTTATTCTTAACAAGATATCCATCTCCGTCACCAATCAAGAAGCGATATTGTTTACCGCTTACATTGTTTTCTAACCATTGTTCGATTGGAAGATTAGTTTGATTGGTAGCAATGTGACCCAAATACTTTTGTAATGCTGCTCTAGCAACTCCATCCATGCCCTGTAAGAACTGATCTAATTGACTGTTCTGTGCAATTGCTTGATTAAGTTTAGCAACCTCAGTTGATGGGGCAGTTAACGCAAAATCGATACCCATGTTAGGAGTAAGGACAGCAACTTCTTTGTTGCCTTTTAGTCCCTGCCCGTTCCAAGGACTTGGTGTTGCTGCAATATCGGAAAAGTATTGATGAACAGCAACACCACCATTTGTGCCTGCAATGGTCTTGCCCAAATCGCTATTAGCAGGCACAGCGTAGGATACTGTGTTTGGTTTGAATACAAATTTACCGTTTTGATTGGCTAGCGGTGCGCCCCACATCAAATCACCCCAGAAGAAACCTTTACTATTTCCTACTGCTGCTTTCAATCCATTCCAAATGTTGTTTAATTTAGGATATAGATCGGGGCGACTTTTGCCTCTACTTGCGTCATATTGCTGCCAAAACTTAGGACTTGTTCCAAGATATTCCTGACCTTTATCAAACATATATTTGTCTGATACAGTGAACTGGCCTTTATCATTGTAGCCAAAGATAAGTGCAGGGAAACCGTCCCATTTGATTGTAAGTGTTTCTGGATTATCTATTACATAATACATAGAGTTGATAGCATCTTTAGCACTACCTAATCCACTAAAGATTGCATCCTCAGGGTGAGGAGTACGAGCATCTTTAGCTTCTAATAATATTGATTCATTTAATACTTCTGCTATCTTCATTTTACAATGTCCAATAATGCTCTAAACCAATCTCCTGATCCTACGCTCTCACTAAGCTTAATATCAGTAGGAACACCGATGTCCTTGATTACTGAATTGTCTGCAAAATCTTTAAGAATAGCTTTGACAAGTTCTGGGGGATAATTCTTATCCATTGCTTTACGCAATGTTTCATATGAATACAAATCATCAGGACTATCAAGTCTTAAAACTTTAGCAATATCATTTGGATTCTTGTAGGGGCCGTCAATTATCTTGTTGTTATTCTTTTTAGTGTATCCATCGCCCTTCTTGTTAGGTTCAGGAGTTCTTAATACTTTGATAAGACCGTCAGTAGGGCTCCACATATATCGTTCTGATTGCACTGCTCTGCCATCACTAATTTTTTGTTCTGAATCTTTACGATCTAAATGTGCTGCAATACTTGATACGAGAATGTTTCTGTACACACCCTTATATTTTGAATCTTTTTCATGAGGGGCGTGATAGAATGTCTTTAACCAGCTACTATCACCGGGCATAAAGTCTACTTGAACATAGCCTGTTCTTGGCTTACCTTCTACTTGTTTTTCAGGATCATAGTCAGCAATCTTAACCTTAGTCATGATTACAGAACTTTTGGCAAGGTCTAATACTTCTGGAATACTCTTTAATTTTTCTACGAATGCAGGAATATCTTCTGGCTTTATTTCAAGTGCAATATCGATGTCACCTGAGAATTCTTTCTTGCCTACACTGCCAAGAGTATTGTTCTTAAGATCAATCCCTAAAATCTGTTCGAGACTATCTAATGTTGGTTCAATTTCATCAATGTGGATTGCACCCACACCTGACATTGCTCCACCTTCATTAATTATCTTCATAGAAAAATCCGCGGGTTTGAGCTGGTTTCAAATTCTTTATTAACTCATTATATGCAGCGGGATCACTTTTTGCTAACCCTTCGAGTGAACCCTTTAAATCGTTGATGGTATCAGCTTCTTGCTTTTTAGCTTGTGTAAATTCTTGTGGTGCCCCTGCAGGAGTTCCGGTCTTAGATAAAGCTAAACCAATTCTTGCTAAATCAGTAAGATTTTGTTTTATATTATTGGGATAATCATCTTGTATTTTGTTTAATTTTTGTTGAACAATTGCTTGACTTGATTGCCAATTTACACCCTGCATATATTGAGTAAACCAATCCATCATAAAATCTGAGATGGTTCGTAACTGCACGTCCTCTTCATCAACATTAATAATACTTTCAAACACTCGGTTCATTTTATCGTAAGTAGACTCACTTACTGGTCTTGGTTTCTGTGCAGCCTGCATTTTACGAGCTTGTAACTGAGCTTGTGTTCGTTGCGATGCAGTCATCGGTTGACCAGTTGGTTGAATTCCCGCTCTAGTTTGCATTTTAGCTGTTGCAGTTTGCTGCGGACTCATTGTCTGTCCTGTTTGCTGCGCGGGTGGAACCTGTGTAGGTGAGGTAGTAGGTACAGCAGCGGATGATTGGGGCGAGGCAGCAGCTTGAGGAGGAGTATTCTTAGGTGCGCCTGTTGACTTGATAGTAGCATCAATAAGTCCACCCTTAACACCATTGTTTAGTGATGTAATGGCATCCTGAACAAAATCTTTGACGAAAATGTCTTGTACTTGGGTTTGGTATCCGCCCTGACCAGTGAACATCCCTTTAATACTAGAGACTATGCCTTCTTCAATTTGATTTAATTCATTTAGCTTCATTTTTCTTCCTCAAAGACTTTGTGAATCTATTTTGATCTTTACTTTTAATAGCACTTAAAAGTTTCTTTTCAAGAAGTTCAGCCTTATCGGAAGAATAATGTTTTTGCATTAATTCGATTAAATTAATTGCACTAGTAATAATGTTCGAAGCACGATTCTCAATGATATTGTTCATATCACGAGTATCACCAAACGACTGCAATTCTTCTAAAAGGCTTTTTGTTTTCTTTTGCATGATAGTAAAGATCCTATAATGTATTTATTCAAAAAACCTAGAATTATTTCTTAAGTGTATTCAACAAATTCTTGAGTTTTGCACTCTGGACATCCGCAGGAATCTTACTTTCCTTATGCTCTATAACACTTTGAACAACTTCATTAGTAGACCCTACTTGACTTGTAGTTTTAATTTGACTTAGTATCTGATTGGGACTTGGCTGCTGTCTGCCTTCTTCTGGATCCTCATCAGTAATACGCATAGTTTCGATATTATATTCAAGATCGATCTTTTGACCGACACCAGTAGAACTACGACTTTTCATACACTGAATCTGATACTTACCGCGTTCACGCATGGATCGTGAAGTAAAGATGCCAAACACATAGTCAGCAGTATTGATCTTACTGATACCACCAGCAATGTGACTATGATCGAATTCAATTTCTTCAACTGCACTACGATTCAACTGTGATGCAGTAATGAGAAGAACACCAAGTTCCTTCGCTAGATTGCGAAGTTCTTCTGATACATATTTGTCCTTGATGAACTGATCGTTTGGATTGACTTTGACACTGACTGGCATAACAAGATCAAGATAATCGATCATTACGAAATCAACCTTGATACCAGTCTGAATCTGCACTTCCTTGATATATGAACGAATAGCGTTGACATTACTTTGTGCGGGCAATGCCTTAACACGATACTTACCAAACTTCTTACCAGCCATCTTGACCTTAAGTTCAGTGTCATCCATGTTCTTACGGATATCTCGTGTACTCATATTTGTAAGCATGGCATCAGTACGAAGTGAAGTTAGTTCTTCTGAAAGTTCGAGTGTGATATAGACACCACTGAGTCCCTGACTAAGCCAGTTAAGAGCAATGTTCATCATGACCAACGACTTACCAGAACCAGAGCCACCTGCAAAGATGTTAAGTTCGCCGCGACTCATACCACCATACATGACTCTATCAAGCTGAGGCCAACCAGTAGACACCTGACCACCTGCATTGAAATACTTGTTCAATCGATCTTTTGGGTCAGCAAAGTAATCTGTACCCATGTCACGCTGTAGACTGATTTGTACAGCATTCTTGATTAATTGTTCGACTGGATCAAACTCACCCTTCTCAAGCATATCTGCTGCTTTAAGAATAGCTCGTTCAAGTTCTTGACGCTTAGTAAATGCCTCAAATTCTTCTAAGAACCAATCATAATGTCCATCAGTTAAGTCTTCGATGGGATCGATTGTTTCGCCTGTTGTTGCTCTAATCTGTGTTGGGTCGGGCATAATGCTATATTTTGCAGTATGCTCTGTAATGAATTCCGCAACATTTCTAAGACTACGATCAAAGTTTTCTGGATTCATGATGTTCATGACACGAGTATACAACTCGGCATTTGTGACCATCATCTGTAGGAATAGTCGTTGTACTTCGGTGTTATATTCTTTTAGCAATTTTCTTCCTCATCAATTCCAATTTGATCTTACTGTTTGTTGCGTTCTGTAAAATGCTTAGTAATGTAGGCAGTTTACCATACTTAACTACTGCATCATTTGTATCTTTAATTCCAATATCCCAATTGGGAATAGAAACATGAAATCCTAATTCTATTGCTCTATCACAAATAGTCAATCCTGTCTTATCTAAATCGGGAACAACAATAACTTTGCGATTTAATCTGCGTAATATCTCTGCTTGCTCATCACTGATTGTATCATGGGTTAGTGCGCAGGCGTTAATCGAAAGGGCATCAAAGATACCCTCAACAACTAAACAAACTTCCCAATTATCTCGTTGAAAATCATATCCAAATACATATCCTGTTTGTTGTTCCTTGATGAACTTAGGTGTTCTATCATCAAGATATCTACTTGTATGTCCTACTACCTTACCCTCAAAAGTATAGGGTATAATGATTCTATTACTGTTTCTACCCTGTTCATCGGGAGTAACCATGAACGGATATTCGTCATACTTAATGCCACGGCCTTGCAGATAATCTATGAATACTTTGTGCTTCTCGTTATTTGGGTCGATAAGTTCTGCATCGGGTAGTTCTAGTTCTTTGAACTTGACCTTCTTCTTTTCTTTGCGAACCTTGATGATATCTAATAAGTCTTTTTGCTGTAGACTTTCAAGGTTCCATTTACTAATTTGATTCTGTTCAACACCACACCATTCAAGTAGTTGTCTTGTGTTTCTGCTTATGCTCTTACCCAATTGAAAGCCGGATTTGAAGTTACAATTGAAACAATGATAGCTCCAGTTTTCTCCGTCAAATCTAATACCAGCACGACTTCTTTTGTCAGGTTTATGCCCACGATGATGACAACAGACAGCATTAAAGCTAGTCCATCCACTGCCGGTAAGCTTCTTCTTTCCCGGAATGATAGTCAGGATATCAAACATTAATGTACTATAACACTAAAATTGTTATCGTGCAAGTATATTGGTTACCGCACCACTATTACTTGTAAATTGAACCTTGACAAAGGGATGATAACCGTGAATAGTATATCCACGAGTTTCAGTAATATTAGCCAAATCATCATCAACTTCGATAGGATAATAATCACCATCTACAATTGTGGAACCTAAGATAGCAACATTACCATAATATTCATCATAGTGTGTTTGAATTGTAAGAATAGGATTATCTTGTGTGTTGATTACACTTGTGTAGTATACAAGATTTGTATTCCCTGAACTATTACTGATGTTGGGGAATGCTTGTCCACTTGGAATAGTAACAGTCTGTGATGGAACAAATGATGGCAACACACTGTTGACAATGTTCATGTCACCACGGGCACCAGCATTCTGATCTACGAATACAGGATAATCAAACTCACCTACTGGAATTTCTAGTGAATAATATGCTTTCTGTGCATCAATATCTTCGATGTCAGCAGCATTTAGATTCAGTGATGCGATGCCCGTCAACGCAAAATCCAAGTCTAATGCTTTCTGAATAAGCACTTCGGTTCCATTATAATTAAGGACCCTACAAGTAATACTTTTACCTGTAATATCTACTGGCTTCTGCTCTTGATTCAAGAACTGAAACTGAATCTTGTTATCTACACCCTTATTGAGTGTTAGTGGCTTTGCATATACAGGCATATACTTCCTCGGTGAATTTCCAAAGAGGAGTACAACAATTTGGCGTTGCGTATAAACATAAACAGAAGTTGTATACAATTAAATCTCCTCAGTCAAGTATTTATTCCCAAAATAATTACTTTGGGTAAAATGGTGTAAATATACTTTGTGAGTATTAACGAAGAATTCTTTAAAAAATTGAGTGAGAACCACCCCTATATCTCCATCTGTTCCTACGCAAGTCAAGACTATGTGGGGATAATCCAGAACAGGGATGATACCGTTACATCAATCTATGACTATGGTGCGATTGTTATTCCGGAATTAAGATCAAAATATTTAGAACTAGGTGATATATGGTGGTGGGAATCGAATAGAACGATTCCCATCAATATTTTTCTCAAAGAAGAATGGATGATATTTAAACCTTATATTAGAACATTCAATAACAAAAGTTTAGATATCATCCACGGTCCAGTAGTCAGTATGAACGAATTCATTAAAAAGCGTAGTAAACGCAGAAGTATTACACTCGTTAAGCGGATGCCCTAGCTTTTATAAGTATTCCTCAGGAAATAATGCTAAACTAGAACATTTAATAAATCTATTTCTGCTATCACGAACAATAATTACAATTTCTTGAGTTTTATCATCAAGTCCTACCTCTGCAGGGTGATCAACTCCAAATGTATCTTGTACATCTTTGATAATCTTATCACATAGCTCTTGTGTAATAGGTTCATGAATATATTTTTTAATAATGTTTCTTACCTTTTCGCCAGTTTCACGATCAGTAATTCCCACCATGCTAACGTTTGTATCAAATGTTGACATATTATTTCTCCTTAATTCTTTCTACTCAGTTTCTTTAATTCTTTTTTGCGTTTATCTTTAGCCATCTTTAAAGTCAAATCACCCACTCGTTGATCGAATGTAATTCCAATCAAGTGATCATATTCGTGTAAGAATACACGACTTTCTAAGCCAGTCAATTCACGCTCTACTAATTCACCGCTAGCAGTGTTGTATTGTACCACTACACTTGCCGGACGCTTTACTTTCATAAACAAATCAGGGAAACTTAAACATCCCTCAAAATCATTTACTCTTTCTTCCGATAATGATACAATCTTAGGGTTGATGCAGGCAACTAACTTAGTAAAGTTACCCATGATAAAGATGCGCTTCTTAATGCCTAGCTGAGGTGCAGCAAGACCTACTCCGCCGTTGTCGGACATGAACTTTGACATAGCTCTAACAAGTTCTTCGGGGCTACCATCAATTCTAAAGTCCCATTCTTCTGAGACTTCAAGTAGTTTAGGATTATTTTCTTCTAGTAGTGCTAGATTCATAGCTGTACTCCGTATTCTTTCAAAATAGCAATATAATGGTCTTCGCCCTTATGTACATGATCCACGAAATGGTCGGGTGCTTCATCATCAGCCATATCACTGATATACTTATGGCAGATAAACTCTACTCCTGCAATTGCACATGCCTTAGCTATTGAGAACGCTTCCATATCAACTAGATTAGCATCAATATTGTAAGTATCGGTTACAAAGTTATCTCCGGTACTCAGTACCCAGCCGTCATCTCCGATGATGATGGGTTGATGTAAGATTTCTGCTTGAGGACCTATAATACATCCTCCCAAAATTACATCCCGCTGTGAAAACTTTGTACACTTATAGATGCCACCGTGCGTAGCTGTGATGCCACCAGCAGTACCAAAGTTGAATACTCTATTAGGCTTATATCTCTCAATGAGAGTAGCAGCAACAATGGCAGCGTTAACCTTGCCAACGCCGGTAAAGAACACATTTTCTTTACCAACTAACGAAGGTGCCTCTTCGGGCATTGCTAACAAAATAATATCATTCATGTAAAAATTCCATATAATAGTACAACGAGAATGAAAACATTACAGGTCAATAATGCATTATCTCTATCTTTATAAGAGGCATAAGTCCAAAGACCAGTTCCTATAAATCCTACAACCATATCTTCAATGTGATATCCAAACGCACGAAGAATAGTTGCAATAATAACTCCTAATGTGCCTAACCACTTAATCAGATTCATAGGTCACCAGTGAAAGACATTGTACACCGGCTTCATGAATCTTTTGGCTTCCGTTTAAGTATGCTAGATCAATAACACTTGCATAGTAAATATCTTCTGGCTTAACACCGAGACGAATCAATAACTGAATAATAGCAAGTGCTGTTCCACCTGTAGCATTGACATCATCAATAATACCGACCTTAGTCCCAAATCCAATGTCAATATCTCCCTTAATCTCTAGTCTTCCACTAGCATATTCATAATCATAATCTTGTCCGATAACAGGAGGTGGCAACTTCCCCGGCTTACGAATCATGTGAAAGGGTAGTTTTAATTCAGCAGCAACAGGTGCGCCCCAAATAAATCCACGAGCATCAGGTGAAACAATGCAGTTTACATCATTAACCATCATAAACATGTTAAAGCGATCTAATGTCCAGCGAAAGTCGCCAGGCTTAGTCAATACTTTGCTTAGGTCTTTGAAGTTTACTCCTTCGACAGGCCAGTCTTTAATTTCGGTAATAGAGTTCTTAATCATTTTGTTCCTTCAATAAGTTCATGTGTACAACAACTAACTGTGCATATGCAACAGCATGACTACGCTTAAAGCTATAGCCAGTGTGATCTTTATCCCACACTGTTTGATTGATTTCTTTAAAAGTTTTGCCAAGCAAATGTCGTTTTGCTGGACGAATAGCAGCGAGAAACATTGCCAGCCTTGGAATACTATTAATAGATTCAGGCATTCGTTGAATGAGATCGAATGAATTACCCAAATGAATCAATTTTTCTACAGTTGTTCTATCGTTTAGCATTGACCAATCTGGTTCACGCATTAATTCGATTAAATGTTGTTCATCTTTTACTTGCTCATACACATGAACATTAAGCAAGTCTAATTTAAAATATCCACGCTTTTCTGCATCACTGTAATGCAGTGCAGACATATTATTAACTGGATCATATGGCACATCGGTAATATAAACTCCAGTTGGATGTTTACGAACAGGATCGACATTACGCATACTTGCAGGAATATGCTTAATAACCGCTAGTAATTTTTCGCGGTCACCCAAGTCAATATCAATATCACTCTGTAAATTCATGTGTTTCTATCATTTCAATCAATTCTTGTGGATCATAGCTAAGTCTAGTATCTACAAAAGTGTTAATAATTTCGTTATTGTCAGCTTCCCAATTTTCAGCTAGTATAGTTGCAACAATCCTATTATTTGTAATGTTCATATGACAACCACGAACATCGGATACTGTAGTAATGTATTGTAGTTTTGGAATTTTATCCTGCTGTCTCATTTCGTGAAAAGAAATTTCACAAAGATTGACCAAGCAAGGACCATGACGACCTGAGAAATCTATTAGATATTCTTGTTCTAATCTTTCAGTATCACGACCTGTATACCATGACATAAATTGATGTTTTCTTTGATCCATATCAATAAACTCAAAGGGTAGTACATTATAAATCTTTATGTTGTTTTCTTTGCAGATTTTGTTTACTTGATTAAAGATATGCTGATAGAGAAAAATATCTAGCTCAGGATCAAACAAAATTTTGTGTGATTCTAGTAGAGTTGTCATTTGTTTTCTACCATAATCAGACAAAATTAATGCTATATCAATATTTTCCTTTTTAGTTAACCAAGAGTAACCAACTAATTCATCTGGCAAAGAGGCCCAGCGATGAGGATTTGTATAGGAGAAAACTATATGTGAGTAGTTTTTATAATTTTCTAAAAACAATTTGTATGAGAACCAAAGACTAGTACCTGGTTTACTATGATTAGTTACAGGTAAATTCACTAATTCACCTAAATCTTTAGGCCATCCCCCAAACTTATCACTACAGTTAGCAAAACTGTCTCCGAAAATTCCAATCACACCTGACTCCAAACTATTAGGGCTTGCTTGTTAGTCATTTTATTTAAATGGTTATCCCCTGTATGAATTCTTTTTCGATCAAAAATTAAAACATCACCCGCTATCCAAGGAAAGATAATCTCAACTGATAGCCTAGAGTAATAAAATTTTAATTTTTCAGTTTCCCAATTTAGATACTGTTTATAAATTTCTTCGGTAATAGAATTCGTTTCGGGCAACGCTGCGATAAACTCATGCATTTGCTCACCTACGCTACCATGTTCCATGTATTCATTGAATGTGATGGTATTAGTATCTTGTGTTTCTAATGGAATTATGAAAGTTCTAGCAAATTTATTTGGATCGCTTGAAGTATCTCCGGGAGATATATTTGTATCGGTATGCGGACCAGTGGGCTGTGAATGTTTTAGATATGAAACATATAATTTTTCTTCGTCAAGTAGTGGAAGTAGTTTCCGTAGTCTATCATGTATCTCATTAGATACAGGATAATAAGTGCCATGCACTGCTCCAACTGAATCATTATTGATTAAATTGGCTACATCTTTTTCTACTGTTTCTCGTATGCTGTCTAATACAACCTGAGGAATAAAATCTTTGAGTATTTCTGTTTTATAAAACATTTCTCACTTAAATCCCCATTTCAACAAAAAGTAAGTATACAGTTTTTCGTCTACAATTTCAAACTTATCGGTAATCTTTCCATAATCAATATACATTTTGATACCGTAATTTGTTTCTACATATCTACCAAAGTCATCAGTATCAAATGGCCCATGCCTATCGATACAGTCAGCGATATATTCTTCGCGGACCTTCCTCAGGATGTTCCAATAGTCCCATCGGTTCTTTCGAAATTCAATATCAGGATCATCGGGATCATAATCTTCAAAGCGGTCAATCCGCATTCTTTTTACGACCTAACAATCTTACAGGATATTCTACTCTAGGCAATCCACAATCTGCACAGTGACATTTAGCATGTGAAAAATGACCCATACTCATATCACCCTCAATATATTCAAAGCTTGTCCAACGATGCCAACCTAAACGGCACTTGAGGGGCTGAATGGACTTCAACCCCTTTAGTGATCGCCAAGTATTTTCCTTGTCGGTGTTCATCGAATGTGAGTCATACCTGCTTGAATAAGCTTTTGATAAGCCTTCTGTACAATAATAGCCTGACGCTCGGCGTCTTCTACTGCTTTGTGAGTAGTTACATGTCCGCCGTCTTTCAATGAAACGCCAGCAAGGTCATAGATAGTACGACAATCACGAACATTCCAGAACTGCCATGGATACTTCATATCAAGATCACGGAATGCACTTTCTGCAATCACGATATCGAAGCCACTACCGTTACTCCACACTTTGTCAGCACGATTCCAGCAAAATTGATAAAGCTTTTCCATGCATTCCTTATAGGAAATGCGATCACGATCTCCCATAGCTTCTTCAATAGCTTCTGGACTTTGCTCACCCCACCAACGAAGTGTGTCATCACTGATAGTGCGATTAAATACATCAGTTTGCTCATCCATAGTTGGACGAAGCTCAAGTTTCTCAATCACGCCAACCCCACGAGGATCGAAACGCACAGCACCGATTGTAAGAATTACTGTGGAAACGTCGGTACTGAGTGTTTCCATATCGATCATAATATGATTAGCCATTAGAACTCCAAATATTGTCTATCTTCTTTACATCTTCCACTATAGCACCGTTTAGGTAATTAAGCAAGAGCATAGGTCGCGGTTTGGGCGAAAAATTGGGCATACTACTGTGTAACAATCTGCAATTATACATCAACACACTGCCTTTAGGCATAAACCTTTGTTCACAGAAATCATAGAAATATTTGTTATATGCTCCATTATAGCACAAATCGATATCCCAATCAGGTATGTGACTATTAGGTACAAATCCTGTTGTACCATCTTCGGGGCTTGTATCCTGCAACGAAACGATACACTGCACACCTAACAATCTATCGTCCATATTCCATTCTTTGAAACGATGCGGCGTGTCTACATGTGGATTGACCCACTTGCTATCGCCATTAATTGTTACAATGTCACTAGCATATAATATTGCGTTATCAAGTTCTTTATTGACACGAGTAATCAAGTGATCGTTAATTAATTTGACTTCCCACCAGTCCATAACCA
>JACCDW011906464.1_pt1 | contig 53667 bp, 54 predicted proteins | sample 7449781 | NCBI WGS metagenome assembly JACCDW01 (sample SAMN15323449, study PRJNA562643) | freshwater metagenome | isolation source: river surface water | place: USA:Blue River Watershed | collected 2017-08-18
CTACACCATCAACACGCTCGACGAACACGTCGACATGCTGATGGTGTGCCACCACCTCGACCCGGCCATCGCCGAGGACCTCGCCTTCGCCGAGAGCCGCATCCGCAAGGAAACCATCGCGGCCGAGGACATCCTGCACGACCTGGGGGCGATCAGCATGTTCTCCTCCGACTCGCAGGCGATGGGCCGGGTGGGCGAGGTGATCCTGCGGTGCTGGCAGACGGCGCACAAGATGAAGGCGCAGCGCGGCAAGCTGCCCGGCGACACCGACCGCCACGACAACGCCCGCGCGCGCCGCTACGTGGCCAAGTACACCATCAACCCCGCCATCGCGCACGGCATCAGCCACGAGGTGGGCAGCCTGGAGCCGGGCAAGTGGGCGGACATCGTGATCTGGAAGCCGGCCTTCTTCGGCATCAAGCCGTCGGTGATACTCAAGGGTGGCAGCATCGCCATGGCGGCGATGGGCGACCCGAACGCTTCCATCCCCACGCCGCAGCCGGTGCACTACCGGCCGATGTTCGGCGCGTATGGCGGTTCGCTGGCGAAGTCGTCCATCACCTTCCTGTCGCAGGCGGCGATCGACGCCGGCTTGCCCTCGCACTACGGTCTGTCCAAGGTGGTCAGCCCCGCCAAGGGCATCCGCCAGGTGCGCAAGCAGCACATGGTCCACAACAGCTACCTGCCCAAAATGGAGATCGACGCGCAGACCTATGCCGTGCGCGCCGACGGGCAGTTGCTCACGTGCGAGCCGGCGAAGGTGCTGCCGATGGCGCAGCGGTACTTCCTGTTCTGAGGGCGGTGCCGGCCCGCGCTCCCGTTCTGATAGCCTCGTTCCATGTTGCAAGCAAGTAAATGCCTGGCCGGCGGCCAGGGTCTCGCGGCCGCGCTCGTCAAGCGCGCGGCCACCGTGGAACTGGACTGGGACGTCCGCCAGAAAAGCCGCTTCGACTGCACCGACTCGCTCGGGCGCCGGATCGGCGTCTTCCTGCCGCGCGGCACCGCCGTACGCGGGGGCGACGTGCTGGTGGCCGAGGACGGCTCGCTGGTGCGGGTGCGCGCGGCGCCGCAGAAGGTGCTGGTGATCACCCACTGCGCCCACCACGGCACGCCCTTCGACCTGGTCCGCGCGGCTTACCACCTGGGCAACCGCCATGTGCCCATCGAGCTCAAGCCCGACCACCTGAAAATTGAACCCGACCACGTGCTGGCCGACATGCTGCGGTCCATGCACCTGATCGTGAACGAGGCGGATGCGCCGTTCGAGCCCGAAGGCGGAGCCTATGGCGGCCATGTCACCCACGGGGGGCATGCGCACCATGGGCATGGACATAGCCACGACGCGGGCAGCGGGCATGTGCACGGCCCGGGCTGCACGCACGAGCATTCGCACGAAGCCCCGCATGAGCACTCGCACGATGGCGGGCATGACCATGACGGCGGGCACGACCACGGCCATGGAAAGCACCACCCTCACTGACGCCGGCAGCGACCTGTCGCTGCTTCAACTGATCTGGCTCGCCTCGCCGGCGTTGCCGGTGGGGGGCTTCTCGTATTCCGAGGGGCTGGAGGGCGCGATCGACTCGGGGCTCGTGACGAACGAGGCCTCGGCCGCCGACTGGCTGGTCGACCAGCTTCACCTCACGCTCTCGCGCAGCGACCTGGCCATCGTGGCGCAAGCCGTGGCTGCCTGGCGGGCGGGGGATGCAGACCGCATCCGCGACCTCGATGCCTGGGTGCTGCGCACGCGCGAGACCAGCGAACTGCGACAACAGACGGAGCAGATGGGCCGGTCCCTGGTGGAATGGCTCAAGTCCGTGCGGCCCGAGGCGGCAGCGCGCGCTGTGGCCATCGGTCACCTCACCTACCCGGTCGCCTTCGCCCTGGCGGCGTCGACCAGCGGGGCGGGCGTGCGCCCCATCGCGCTGGCCTTCGCCTTCGGCTGGGCAGAGAACATGATGCAGGCCGCCATCAAGTCCGTGCCCCTGGGCCAGAGCGCGGGGCAACGCATCCTCGCGCGCCTTTCGCAAGAGATCCCGCCTGCCGTCGACCATGCCCTGTCCCTGGGCGAGGACGACCGGCAGGCCTTTTCCCCCATGCTGGCCATCCTCTCGGCCCGGCATGAGCACCAGTACTCCCGTTTGTTCCGATCATGAGCCTGCACCACATCCCGAATCGCACCAAGAAACTGCCGCCCCTGCGCGTGGGCATCGGCGGACCCGTGGGCTCCGGCAAGACCACGCTGCTGGAGATGCTGTGCAAGGCCATGCGCGAGAAGTGGGACCTGGTGGCCATCACCAACGACATCTACACGAAGGAAGACCAGCGCCTGCTCACGATCAGCGGCGCGCTACCGGCCGAGCGCATCATGGGCGTGGAGACGGGCGGCTGCCCGCACACGGCCATCCGCGAGGACGCGTCGATCAACCTGGAGGCGATCGACCGGATGCTCGAGCAGTTCCCCAACGCGGACGTGGTATTCGTGGAATCGGGCGGCGACAACCTGGCCGCCACCTTCAGCCCGGAACTGAGCGACCTGACGATCTACGTGATCGACGTGGCCGCCGGCGAGAAGATCCCGCGCAAGGGCGGCCCCGGCATCACCAAGAGCGACCTGTTCGTGATCAACAAGACGGACCTGGCGCCGCACGTGGGCGCCAACCTGGACATCATGGAGTCCGACACGCAGCGCATGCGCAACGGCAAGCCCTACGTGATGACCAACCTCAAGACCTTGAAGGGCCTGGACGAAGTGGTGGCCTTCATCGAGCGCAAGGGGATGCTGGGCACCGCCTGATGCCCAGTTCCCGGGATCGATCGGTCAGAACGGCTCGCAGTTCGTCGGCCGGTTGTTGGGGCCGAGGAAGGTCTCGCTGCGCGATGGCAGGCTGGTGGAGACCTGGTTGGTCACGTCCTGCAGCACCACGTTCTGGTAGCTCACGGCCACCAGGCACAGCTTGAGGCCTCCGCCCTGGCAGTCCTCGTTGGGGGACGGCACCAGGGTGAGCGAAGCCGTGATCTGGCCGTTCTTGCCGGAGTTGAACGTACCGCCCGTCTGCAGGTTGGACGGGAAGACGTTGTTGGGTGCGCCCTGCGGGGCGTTGTTGCTGCGGGTGTAGCACTGGTAGGTGAATTGCGTGCCGCTGCCCGCGCTCAGGATGTAGTTGATGGCCTGGTTGGCTCCCAGGCCGGCCTCCTTGAAGCTCGCCACGTACTCGCCGTCGGCGTTGACGGTGCCGGTGGCGCGGACGAAATGCGGGTTCTGGGCCCAGGCGCTGGTGGCGACCGCCAGGGTGGCGGCCATGGCGGCGGCCGCGAGTTTGCGCAATGTCATTGGAATGTTCTCCCTTTTCCCCACGGAAGAAGTTCCGTGCGGGGGCATCAGGATAGGAACGCTCCACGTTGCGATGGGTGGGGCGGTTCCTCTCAGGCTGAAAGAACTGTGTCGATGTGCAGCCGGACCGCCAGGGCCCGTGGCCGGGCGTGCCGGGCTGTGGCCTGCGCATCTGCGCCTAGAATCGGGGGAGCTGCGGAGGTGTGGCAGAGTGGTCGATTGCACCGGTCTTGAAAACCGGCAACGGGCAACCGTTCGTGAGTTCGAATCTCACCGCCTCCGCCAGCCATCACGCCTTCCAGGGCCGTCCAGGCCCGTAGCCCCCTGCAACTCACCGCTGGCACCTCAGGATCGACGCGGCCGGGTACGCCACGGCATGGCCTGCTCCATCCACCCGAGCCATATTGTTTTCATATCGATAACGAAAAAAACAATATTGGACGCATCTGACCGGCTTTCCTAGGATTGCCCTCCAAGTGACCCATGCGCCCGCAGGCATGGGACCAACCGACGGAGACAACCTATGGCCCCGACAGAGGGTTCCGCGAGCATGGAGCAGGAGGCGCCGCTGGCCGGCATCCGCGTGCTCGACATGACCACCGTCATGCTGGGCCCCTACGCCACCCAGATGCTGGGTGACTACGGTTGCGACGTGATCAAGATCGAAGCTCCCGAGGGCGACAGCACCCGCCGCACCGGGCCGGCCATGGAGCCAGGCATGGCGGCGACGTTCATCGGCGCCAACCGCAGCAAGCGAAGCATCGTCCTGGACCTCAAGCAGGCCGCCGCGCGCGAAGCGCTCCTGGTGCTGGTGGACCAGGTCGACGTGCTGATCACCAGCGTGCGCCCGCAGAAGATGGACGCGCTGGGGCTGTCCACCGACATGCTGCGGCAGCGCAACCCTAAACTGATCGTGGTCGGCGTCCATGGCTTCGGCTCCGGCGGGCCCTATGCCGGCCGGCCCGCCTACGACGACATCATCCAGGGCCTCAGCGGACTGGCCTCACTCAGCGAGATCGGCGGCGGTGAGCCCAGCTACCTGCCCAGCGTCGTGGCGGACAAGACCTGCGGCCTGTTCGCCGTGCAAGCCGTGCTGACGGCGCTCGTCGCCCGCGGCCGGCACGGACGCGGCTGCCAGGTGGAAGTGCCGATGCTGGAGTCGATGGTGAACTTCACCCTGGTCGAGCACTTCTACGGCGCCCATTTCCAGCCCCCGCTGTCCACCCCCGGCTACCGGCGGCTGACGACACCGTGGCGACGCCCCTACCCGACCCTCGACGGGCATGTCTGCATCGTCCCCTACACCGACCAGCACTGGCAGCGCTTCTTCAAGGAAGCCGGGCGGCCGAACCTGATGCAGGACGAGCGCTTCTCGACGATGTCGGCGCGGACCGCCCACATCGATACCCTGTACCAGGAACTCGCCCAGTGCGTGGCAGGGCAGACCACGGCCTACTGGATCGAGGCCTGCGGGCGCCTGGACATCCCGGCGGCGCCGCTGCGGCGCCTGGTGGACCTGGAAGACGACGAACACCTGAAGCAGACCGGCTTCTTCATCTCGCTGCGCGATCCCGCCATGGGCCTGATCCGCATGCCCAATGCACCACTGAAGTTCGATGGCGCCAGCCCATCACCGACCCTGCCCCCCCGGCTGGGGCAGCACACCCTGGAGGTCCTGCGAGGCGCCGGCTTGCCGGAAGACACGCTGGCCGCCATGTTGGAAACGAGAGCAGCCGTCCAATACAACGAAGGAGACAAACCATGACGATCCAGATCAACCGCCGCACCGCCCTCGTCGCCACGATGGCCACCCTGTCCATGCAGGCCCGGGCACAAGCCGAATGGCCCTCGCGCTCCATCGTGCTGTCCGTCGGCTTCGCGCCGGGCGGCCCTAATGACCTGGTGGCGCGCCAGCTGGCGCTACGCCTATCGGAGCAACTCAAACAGAACGTGGTTGTCGAAAACAAGCCCGGCGCCAACGGCAATATTGCGGCCGCCCTCGTCAGCCGCGCGCCCGCCGACGGCCACCTGTTCCTGTACAACAGCTCCTCGCTGGCCCTCAGCCCGGCGCTGTATCCCAAGAAGGTGGTGGAGCCGCTGGCCGAGCTCACGCCCGTCAACGGCACCGCCTCGTTCCCCCTGGTGTGCGTGGTGGCGGCCGATTTCCCCGCCGACAACTTTCGCGACTGGGCCGCGCGCGTCAAGGCCAACCCGGGCGCCTACAACTACGGCAGCCCCGGGCCAGGCAACCTGGCCCATGTGGTGCCGGCCATGCTGCTCAAGGCCCACGGCCTGTCCGCCGTGCACGCGCCCTACAAGGGCAGCAGCGAAGCACTACAGGGGCTGATCAGCGGCGCCACGCACTTCCAGTTCGACTCGATCAATTCGCCCATGGCGCTGATCAAGGGCGGCCGGGTCAAGCCCCTGTTCGTCACCTCCGCCCAGCGCTCGCCCGCCTTGCCCAACGTCCCCACGCTGGCCGAAAGCGGCGGCGGCAAGTTCGACATGGGCGCCTGGCAGGGCGTCATGGCACCCATGGGGACGCCGGATCACATCGTGGCCCGCATGGGCGAGGAGATCGCCAAGGCGATGAACCACCCTGAGCTGAAGAAAGCCCTGGAAGCCCAGGGCGCCTACGTCATCTCCAGCACGCCGCAGCGTTACGGCGCCCTGGTCGCCGAACAAGTGGCCTTGTACAAGAAGGCCGTCACTGAGGCTGGCATCAAGCTCGAAAGCTGATCAGATAGGAAGAAAGAGGAATGGACTTCAGACTGACCCCCGAACAAGAAGCAATCCGCGAGGCGGTCCTGCGCATCTGCGAGAAATTCGACGCCGAATACTGGCTCGAGAGGGACCGCAACGGCGGCTTCCCGCTGGACTTCCACGCCGCCATCGCCGAGGCCGGCTGGCTGGGCATCTGCATGCCGCAGGAGTACGGCGGCGCGGGCCTGGGCATCCAGGAGGCCGCCATCATGGTGCAGGCCATCAGCGAGTCGGGGGCAGGCATGAGCGGCGTGTCGGCGATCCACATGAACATCTTCGGCCTGAACCCGGTGGTGAAGTTCGGCACCGAGGAACAGAAGCAGCGCATGCTCCCGCCCCTGATCGCCGGCAAGGAAAAGGCCTGCTTCGCAGTGACCGAGCCCAACACCGGACTGAACACCACGCAGCTCAAGACCTTCGCCCGCAAGGAAGGCGACACTTACTACGTCACGGGGCACAAGGTCTGGATCAGCACCGCGCAGGTGACAGAGAAGATGCTGCTGCTGGCCCGCACCACACCGCTGGATCAGGTCAAGAAGCCGACCGACGGACTGAGCCTGTTCTACACCGACCTGGACCGGCGCTATGTTGACGTACGGGAGATCGAGAAGCTCGGTCGCAAGGCCGTGGACTCGAACGAGCTGTTCATCGACAACCTCCCGGTTCCTGCGGCCGACCTGATCGGCAAGGAGGGCGAGGGCTTCAAGAACATCCTTCACGGCATGAACCCGGAGCGCGCATTGGCGGCGGCCGCCGCCATCGGCCTGGGCCGGGTCGCGCTCAAGCGGGCGGCCGCCTATGCCAAGGAACGCGTGGTGTTCAACCGCGCGATCGGGCAGAACCAGGGCATCCAGCACCCCCTGGCCAAGGCCTGGATGGAACTGGAGGCCGCCAACCTGATGGTGATGAACTCCGCCTGGCGCTACGACCAGGGCCTGGAATGCGGTGCCGAGTCCAATGCAGGCAAGTACCTGGCCGGCGAGGCCGGCTTCAAGGCCTGCGAGCAGGCGGTCCTGACGCACGGTGGCTTCGGCTACGCCAAGGAATACCACGTCGAGCGCTACTTCCGCGAGGCCATGCTCCTGCGCATCGCGCCGATCAGCATCCAGCTGATCATGTGCCACATCGCCGAGAAGGTCCTGGGCCTTCCGAAGTCGTATTGAGCCGTATCGAGAAAGTGGATCACATGAAAGACTACGGACGGCTCACGCGCGGCCTCTACTACGAAGACCTGGAGGTCGGCACCCGCTGGCACAGCGCCGGCCGGACGATCTTCGAGTCCGACCTGGCGGGCTACGTCAACCTGACCTGGTTCACCGAGGACCTGTTCACCAACCTCGATGACCGGGAGGGCAATGCCCTGCACGGCAGGCCCGTGCCGGCCATCATGGTGATGGCGATGGCCGAAGGGCTGGTGCTGCCTTCGATGGAGCGCACCGGGCTGGCCTTCCTGAACACCGACATGGACGTCAAGGGGCCGATCCAGGTGGGCGACACCCTCTATGTCGATTGCGAGGTGATCGAATCGCGCCTGACCTCCTCGGGCGACAAGGCCCTGGTGCGCACCCGCAACACGGTGAAGAACCAGACCGGCAAGACCGTGCTGGTCTACCAGCCCCTGCGGCTGATGAAACGCCGGCCGCAGGCCACCGCATGAAGCCTGTCGCCAGCCTCTCCCGCACGGGCCAGGTCGCCCTGCTGCAGATCGACAATCCGCCCGTCAACGCGCTGTCCGCACGCGTCATCGACGAGCTGGGCCAGGCGGTCACAGCTTTCGAGAACGACCCGCAGGCCCAGGCCCTGGTGATCACCTGCGCCGGGCGCACCTTCGTAGCCGGCGGGGACATCACCGCCTTCGACGATCCATCGTTCTCGGCGGCGCCGTTCAACCGCGTCCTGGCCCGCCTGGAGGCCCTGGAGCGGCCGGTGGTCGCGGCCCTGCATGGCACCGTGCTGGGCGGCGGCCTGGAACTGGCGCTCGCCGCCCATTACCGCATCGCCCGCAAGGGCACGCAGCTGGGGTTGCCGGAAGTGACGCTGGGCCTGCTGCCGGGCTCCCTGGGCACGCAGCGCCTGCCGCGCCTGGTCGGCCTGCAGCGCGCCACGACCCTGGTCGCGGGTGGACAGCCCATCGACGCGACGCAGGCCCTGGCGTGGGGGCTGCTGGACGACGTGGGTGAACAGCCGCCCGAAGCGGCCGGCATCGCCTTTGCGCAGGCCCTGCTGGCGCGCAACGCCCCGGTGCGGCCGACCCGCTCGCTGCCAGCGCCCACCGCGCAGGAGGTGGCCGGCCTCGGCCCGCAGATCGAGCAGGCCCGGGAGAAGGCCAGGGCCAACCCGGCGGCCCTGGCCATCCTGCAAGCCCTGGCCGCCTCGGCCCTGCCTTTTGAGCAGGGCGAGGCCGTGGAGGCGCGCCTGTTCGAGCAGCTGCGCGCATCCCACCAGTCGCAAGCACTTCGGCACCTGTTCTTCGCGCAGCGGCAGGCCGCGCGGGTGGCTGGCATCGAGGCGCCCGCGCTCAGGCCCATCCGCCAGGTTGGCGTTCTGGGCGCCGGCACCATGGGCCGCGGCATCGCCATGAACTTCCTCAACGCCGGCCTGCCGGTGCTGCTGGTCGACCCGAACCCGCAGGCGCTGGAAGCCGGCCTGGGCGCCATCCGCAAGGTGTACGAAGACAGCGCCGCCAAAGGCCGGCTGGCGGCTGGCGAGGTGGAGCGGCGCATGGCTCTCCTGGCGGGATCACCGCAGGACGAAGGACTGGCGGCCTGCGACCTGGTCATCGAGGCCGTGTTCGAGGACATGAACCTGAAGAAGCAGGTGTGCGCCCGGCTGGGCGCCCTGTGCAAGCCCGGCGCCATCATCGCGACCAACACGTCGACCCTGGATGTCGACGTGCTGGCGGCCGCGACCGGCCGTCCCGGTGACGTGGTCGGCATGCACTTCTTCAGCCCCGCCCACATCATGAAACTGCTGGAGGTGGTACGCGGCGCCAGGACCGCGCCGGACGTGCTGGCCACCGTCATGCAGCTGGCGCGCACCATCGGCAAGGTGGCCGTGGTGTCCGGGGTCTGCTACGGGTTCATCGGCAACCGCATGGCCGAGGTCTACATGCGGGAGGCGGAGTTCCTGGTCATGGAAGGCGCCTCGCCCGCGCAAGTGGATGCCGCCGTCGAGTCCCTGGGCTTCGCCATGGGGCCGTGCCGGATGCTGGACATGGCAGGCATCGACGTCGGGGCCAAGACCGTGATCGAGTACCGCAAGTCCGGCGGACTCCCGCCCGATCCGTCCTACCGGGCCCTGGTGCAGCGGCTGTTCGAGCTGGGGGACTTCGGTCAGAAGACCGGCGCGGGCTATTACCACTACGAAGGCCGCAAGGCCCTGCCGCGCCCGGAAGTCGGCGCGCTGGCCAGCAGTCTCGCGCAGCTGCATGGCATCCCCCGCCGGCCGTCCATCGGCCGGGTGGAGATCGAGGAGCGCCTGCTCTACCCCCTGATCAACGAGGCCGCCCGCATCCTGGAGGAAGGCATCGCCAGCCGACCAGGCGACATCGACGTGGTCTGGACCCAGGGCTACGGTTTTCCCCGCCACGAGGGCGGCCCCCTGTTCATGGCCGACCGCATCGGCCTGCCGCACATCGCGCAGCGCATGGCGCACTACGTCCAGGCCCGCGGAAACGCGCATGGCTACTGGACCCTCTCACCCCTGCTGCGGTCCCTGGCGGACCAGGGCAAGCGCATCAGCGACTGGACACCTCAGGCATGAAAGAAGCCGTCATCGTTTCGACCGCGCGCACCGGCATCGGCCGCGCGTACAAGGGCGCACTCAACCACACGCCCTCCCCCACCATGCTGGGCCATGCGATCGCCCATGCGGTCCAACGCGCCGGCATCGAGGGCGCACAGGTCGAGGATGCCGTGATCGGCACCGTGCTGGGAATGGGAACCGCGGGCATGAACGTGGCGCGCAACGGCGTGCTGGCGGCGGGCCTGCCGGTGACCGTCGCCGCACAGACGATGGACAGGCAATGCGCGTCGGGCCTGATGGCGATCGCCACCGCTGCCAAGCAGGTGATGGTCGACGGCATGTCCATCGTCGTCGCGGGCGGACAGGAGAACATCACCGCGGTGCAAAGGCCCTATTTCGACGCCGTGACCGCCAGCCGCGACCCGGCCGTGGAGCGCCGGGTACCGGATGCCTACATGCCGATGCTGCAGACGGCGGAGTTCGTGGCGCGCAAGTACGGGATCAGCCGCGAGGCGCAGGATGCATTCGCGGTGGAGTCCCAGCGGCGCACGGCCCTGGCGCAGGCCCAGGGGCGTTTCGACCGGGAAATCGTGCCGTTCACGACGCAGATGGCCATCACCGACAAGGAGACGGGCGCCATCACCCTGCAGGCAGTGACCCTGGACCGTGATGAGGGCAACCGCCCGCAGACGACCCTGGACAGCCTGGCCGCGCTCAAGCCGGTCATCGAGGGCGGGATGGTGACGGCCGGCAACGCCAGCCAGCTGTCCGATGGCGCCTCGGCCTGCGTGGTGATGGAGGCCGCACTGGCCTCCCGGCGCGGCCTGCGTCCGCTGGGCCTGTACCGCGGCATGGCCGTCACCGGTTGCGATCCGCAGGAGATGGGCGTCGGCCCGATCCATGCGATTCCCAAGTTGCTCCAGCAGCATGGCCTGCGCGTTGACGATATCGGCCTGTGGGAACTCAACGAGGCTTTCGCCTGCCAGGCACTGTACTGCCGGGACCGACTGGGCATAGACCCCGACCGGTGCAACGTCAACGGCGGCGCCATCTCGGTCGGGCACCCCTATGGCATGACGGGGGCGCGCCTGGTGGGGCATGCGCTGATCGAGGGACAGCGCCGCGGCGTTCGCTATGTGGTGGTGTCCATGTGCGTGGGTGGCGGCATGGGCGCGGCCGGGTTGTTCGAGGTCGCCTGAGGACCGGGCTGGCCCTATGCCTGAACAGCCGCTTCCAGGGACCGGCGGAAGGCGCGCAGCAGCACGGCGTCTTCCTCTTCCTTGCGGCAGGCGAAGGCCAGGCCCATGGTGCTCTCGGGCATGCCCTGGAGCTTGCGGTATTCGACCGCGCGGGGCGCCAGGTGCTGCCACACGTTCGGCACGAGCGCCACGCCCAGCCCGCCCTCAACGAGCGCCAGGATGGTCTGCGCCTGCGAGGCCTCCTGCACGATGTTCGGGGCAAATCCTGCATGCCGGCACGCGTGGATCATCGAGGTGTACGCGGCCGACCCGTCCTGCGGCGAGGGCATGATGAATGGCTCGTCACGCAGGTCCTCCAAGCGCAGGCGCGCCTTCCTGGCCTTGGGGTGATGGGCCGGCAGCGCGGCGAGGTAGTGGTTGTCCTCCATCAGTACCGTTGTCACGGTCGGATGGTTGGGCGTGGGGTAGCGAACGATGCCCACATCGACCAGGCCGTCGCGCAGGCCCGCCATGATGGTGTTGGTCCCTGCCTCCGAGAGCTTGAGGTCCACCCGCGGGTGGTTCGCTCGGAAGTGCGCGATGGCACGGGGCAGCAGCCGGATCGTCGATGAGGCAACGAAGCTGATACGCAAGCTGCCGATCTGGCCGCCTGCGGCCAGTTGCACCGAATGACGGAACTGCTCCGCATGGAACAGCGTACGCCGCGCATGGTCGAGGACGCTGCGGCCGACGGCGGTCAGCTTCACGCCACGGCTCGCGCGTTCGAACAGCCGCTCGCCGAGTTCCTCCTCCAACGCTCGGATGGAGACGGACAACGGGGGCTGGGACATGTTCAGGCGGGCCGCCGCCGTCGTGAAATTCAGCGTTTCAGCCAGGACGACGAATTGATGGAGTTGCTTGAGGTTCATGCAGTGGATCCGGATCGGGCCGAGCACGGCTGGCACCGGCGGATCGTGGCGATTTGCTTTCCCGGAACTCTACAGGACGGACCGTTGCGTGACGACGGACACCCCTCTTGACCGACTCTTGGATTTGCTAAATACTCAACAAGTAACATTGAGTTCGCCGGTCAGAGGCGGGCCGTCACAACGGAGACAAGCATGGCAATTGGAGATCGCTCACCAACCCGCCGCGCCGCCCTGTGCAGGCTGGCGGGAATCACCGCCCTCGCCAGTGGTGCCGGGGTCGGGGCCTTGGCGCAGGAAGCCGCCTTCCCTTCGCGCCCCGTGCGCTTCGTGATCCCCTTTCCTCCAGGCAGCGGCGCGGAACTGACGGCGCGCTTCATGGGGCAGAAGTTCACCGAGCTGACTGGCCAGCAGGTGGTGGTAGAGCCCAAGGGCGGTGGCAACGGGTTCATCGCGGTGCAGGCGGTGCTGAGCGCGCCGCGTGACGGCTACACCCTGTTTGCGGGAAGCAGTTCGACGCTGGCGACCAACGTCGCCTTGTTCAAGAAGCTTCCCTACGACCCGCTGACCGATTTCGTGCCCCTGAGCCTTTTCATCCAGTCGCCTGTGGTGTTGCTGGTGCCCGCCGCCTCCCCCTACAACGGGCTGCAGGACGTCATCGCCGCGGCACGCGCGGCCCCGGGCAAGCTGACCATCGGAAGCGGCTCCGCCGGCTACCAGATGATGGGGGCGCTGTTTGCCGAAAAGGCCGGGATCGACCTGGTGCCGGTGCCGTACAAGAGCGCGCCGGACACCGTGAAGGCCGTGCTGGGCGCTGAAGTCACCCTGGGCCTGTCGGACATCACCGCGGCGCTGCCCCTGGTCCAGGCCGGCCGCGTGCGCGCCATCGCCGTGGCGACCGACAAGCGGCTGGCGGGCGCGCCCCAGATTGCCACGGCCCGGGAGCAGGGGTTGGCGGACTTCACCACAGCGCCCTGGAACGGTATCGTGGCGCCATCGGGTGTGCCCAAGCCCGTGGTCGACAAGCTCGAGCAGGTCTTCACGCGCATCATGGCCATGCCTGAAACGCGCGAGTTCTACGCGAAGCAGAACGTCGAGCCGTTGCCGCCCGGCCAGGACTACATGCGCCGCTTCCAGCGCGAGGAAGTCGAGCGCTGGAAGCGGATCGCCGTCCTGGCGAAGATCGAGCAGCAATAAGCAGGGGTTCTGCCCCTAGGACTGCACGCCGGTGCGGGCCCTACCCTCCCCCTCGCCGGCTCACTGTCCCTGCGGCAACCGATCGGGCGCGACACCCACCACGCCGGCCTCCTGCAGCCGGCCGATGTCCTCCTGCCCGTACCCGAGCTCGCCCAGGATGTCGCGGGAGTCCTGGCCGAGGACGGGAGGCGGCAGGCGCACACTGGCCGGCGTGGCGCCAAAGCGCACCGCCGGCCTCACATAGCGGATATCGCCTTGCGTCGGGTGCGCCATCGACTCGAACAATCCGACGGCCTGCAGATGGGGATGCGCGGGGAGCTCGTCGAGGCCATACACCGGCGTCGCCGGCAGGTCCAGCCGCTCGCACAGCGCCATCCAGGCCTGCGTCGTGCGCTTGGGCCCTTCCCTGTGCAGTTCGTCATACAGCGTGCGCACGACGGCGTTGAGTTTGTGGCGGTCCGAGAAGTCATGCTGCGCGATGATGTCGTCCCGGCCGATGGCCTGGAACAGGCTCAGCCAGTGGGCCGGGCTGTAGGGAAGGACGGCGACGTGGCCGTCGGCCGTGGGCAGCGGACGGCGCCCGCCCTTGACGATGCGCCCGTAGCCCGCCGGGCCCAGGCCGGGCTCGAAGGCCATGCCGCCCATGTGCTCCGCGAGGTTGAATTCCACCATCGCCTCGAACATCGGCACCTCGACGTACTGCCCCTGGCCGGTGCGCTCGCGGTGGAACAGGGCCGCCAGGACCGCATTGGCCAGCGCCAGGGCCGCCGTCTTGTCCGCGACCAGTGCGGGCACGTAGGCCACCTGGCCCTGCTCCGCCCCGACGAGGCTGGCCAGCCCGCTGGCCGCCTGGACGATGTCGTCAAAGCAGGGCTTGTGGCGGTGCGGCCCGTCCTGGCCGAAGCCGGTCGCCGCGCAGTAGACCACCCGGGGGTTGACGCTGCGCACGGCGTCATAGCCCAGCCCGAGCCGCTCGATGGCGGCAATGCGCATGTTGTGCACCACCACGTCGGCCTGCGCCGCCAGTTCCAGGAACAGCTCGCGCCCCCGCGCCTGCTTGAGGTCCAGCGCAATCGAACGCTTGTTGCGGTTGATGCCCAGGAAGACGGAGCTCATGCCGGGATGGCGCGAGACGCCGTTGGCCCGCATCAGGTCCCCCTCCAGAGACTCCACCTTGATGACATCCGCGCCGTAGTCACCAAGCAGTTGCGTGGCGTAAGGGCCGAGGACGACCGTGGAAAGGTCCAGCACCCGGATGCCGTGCAAGGGGCCCGCGTTCTGGCGCAGAGGATCGGAGTGCATGGGCAAGGCCTGATGAAAAAGTTTCTGGTTTGTCGGGTCCAGTCGATCGCGCTATCATAATGCTTGCTTGTTGTTCGGCAAGTATTTTTATTCCATGAACGACCAGGCGTTTCATCCATGACCCTCCCGCAATCCCCGGTCCGGGTGACCACCGATGGCCCTGTAGCGACCGTGCTGCTGGACCGGCCGCCGCACAATTTCGTGGATGTGGCGGTAATGCAGGCGCTGGCCGGCGCCCTGGAGGACCTGGACCGGGATGCGCACTGCCGCGCCATCGTGCTGGGATCGACCGGCACCTCCTTTTGCGCTGGCGCCGACTTCAGCGGGGTCACGCAGGGGCAGCCGGGGCCGGATTCCGCCGCCATCTATGGCGCGGCGCTGCGGCTGTTCGCCACGCGCAAGCCTATCGTCGCCGCGCTCCAGGGCGCCGCCGTGGGGGCAGGCGCAGGGCTCGCGCTGGTGGCGGACTTTCGTATCGCCACCCCGGGCAGCCGGTTCAGCGTGAACTTCAACCGACTGGGGTTTCACCCCGGCTTCGGGCTGAGCATCACGCTGCCGCGCCTGGTGGGTGTGCAGGCGGCGGCACGGCTGTTCTACCTGGGCGAGCGCATCAACGGCGAGCGAATGCTGTCCCTCGGACTGGTCGATGCGCTCGTGCCCGAGGCCGAATTGCTCGGGCACGCGACCACGCTCGCACGCCAGATCGCAGTCTCGTCGCCACAAGCCGTCCAATCCACGCGGGACACCCTGCGCCTGGGTTGGGCCGACGAGGTCCGGGCGGCCATCGACCGTGAACTGTCAATCCAGTTGCCACAGTTCGCGTCCGAGGACTTCCGCGAAGGCGTCGCCGCTGCGGCCCAGCGGCGCGACCCCGTGTTCAGGGACCACTGATTCCCTGCCATCCTCCTTCATCCAACCTTCTCCTCCCCCATGGATTTCGACCTCTGCGACGAGCACCGGATGCTCAAAGACCTGATGGCCCGCTTTGTCCGCGAGCAACTGATCCCGATGGAGGGAGCGGTGCTGGCCCGCGAAGTCGACACAGGACGGCTCATGTTGCTGGACGAGGAGCGGGCCAAGCTGGACGAATTGTCCCGGGCCATCGGCCTGTGGGGGCTGGACGCGCCCGAGGAGATGGGCGGGCACGACCTGCCGGTGACGGCGCTGGTGGGCGTCCATGAGGAACTCGGGCGGACGATCGTGCCTTACGAGCTGGCGCCGGATTCACCCAACCTCGTGATGTTGATGCAAACGGCCACGGCCGAACAGCGTGCCCGCTACCTGGACCCGTATGCGAGGGGGGAGACGCATTCGGCCATCGCCATCTCAGAGCCCGGCGCGGGGACCGATCCCGCCGCACTGACGACGCGCGCGGAGCGCCGCGGTGACGAGTGGGTCCTCAATGGCAGGAAGATCTGGATCAGCCGCGCGGACAAGGCCGACTGGACCATCGTCATGGCAGTGACCGACAAATCGCGCGGCGCCAGGGGCGGCATCTCGGCGTTCATCGTCGACAAGGGCACGCCAGGCTTCGTGGTGGAGCGGCGCATCCCCATGCTGGGCGGCGCCTCGACCTATGAGATCCTGCTCGAGGACTGCCGGATCGGGTCGGGCCAGTTGCTGGGACAGGAGGGTTTCGGCTTCGGGCCGATGCAGTCGCGCCTATCCTCGCGCCGCGTGCAGATCGCGGCCTGGTGCATCGGCCGCGCCCAGCGGGCGCTGGACATGATGTGCGAGTACGCGGGCCAGCGAAAGACGTTCGGGGTCCCGCTGGCCGAGCGCCAGACCGTCCAGAACTGGGTAGCCGACGGGGCGATGCGGCTCCATGCGGCAAGGTTGATGACGTACGAAGCCGCCGCCCGGATCGACCGCGGCGAGGAAGCGCGCGCGCAGGTCTCGATGATCAAGGTGTTCGCCACCGAGATGGCCTGGGACATCATCGACAACGCGATGCAGCTCTTCGGCGGCATGGGGATGACCCGCGAGCTGCCCCTGGCGCAGATGGCGAACCAGACCCGCCTGGCCCGGGTCTACGAGGGGCCCAACGAAATCCACCGCTGGGTGGTGGCGAGGGAACTGCTCGGCCTGCGGCGCTGAAGCGGGTCAGGGCGCGAGCGCGCGCCGAAGCATGAACTGGACGTGCTCGTGCATGTCGGAGACATCGACGCGCCCCCCCTGCATCAGCCGCTGCAGCATCACGCCGCGCATCATGCCGATCACGCTTTCCGCGCCGAGCCGCGGCGAGATGCCGCGATGGATCTCGCCGGCCTCGATGCCGATGCGGATGTTGTCCTCGAGGTACTTGTACATGCGCTGCATGTAGCTGGCCAGGACCGCCGCATTCTCCGAGCCTTCGACCAGCGCCTCGGCCATCAGCAGCAGGAGGGTCCGCGTGGTGGTCCACTTCCTGTCCTTGCGGCCGAGGTAGACGGACACGTAGTTCAACACGGCCTCCAGCCCGGGCCGCGCGGCAGGCATTTCCCGCATCGCTGCGTCGAAACTGCTGTCGATCTGCAGCGTGATGGCGCGCAGCAGGCCCGCCTTGTTGCCGAAGTGGTGCGACGCCAGGCCGCGGCTCACGCCCGCCGCCTCGCCCACCTCGGCCAGGGTCATGCCCACCCAGCCCTTGGTGGCCAGCACCTTGAGCGCAGCCTCGACCAGGCGCCGGGTGGAATCCTCCCGGCGTTGCGCCTGGGTGCGGGCGGGCTTTGCGGACTTCTCCGGCTTTACGGGCTGTTTGGGCTTTTCAGCCTTGGCAGCCACCGCCCTCCCACGCGCAGCCGGCGCCTTGGCCGCAGGCTTTCGCCCCGAGGAAGGGGTGGCGGCGGTGGTGGACTTCATCATCTCTCCCGGTGGACGGACAACTAGGGGCAGGCGTGGCTTCCACTCCCGACTGGACCGCGGCGGACGCCAGGCTTGGTGATTGCTCAGCAGATAAACGTTTGAATTATAGGAAGCGCACCCGCTCCCCGCCCGCATGGGCCTGGCGTCCGCAAGCTAGCCGTTGAAGGCGAGCCGCAAGCCCGGCACCGGCCACCTGGCGTGCAGCAGCAAGCCGCGCCCCGAGCAGGTGATCCAGGCGTCGCGCATGTCGGCACCACCGAAGCAGATGTTGGTCACATGGCAGTCGTGGGGCACGTCCACGTATTCGACCGTGCCCCGCAAGGGATCGACGACGCAGATCCGGCCGCTGACGATGGTCGCCACGCAGACACGGCCATCGGCCTGCAGCGCGAGGCTGTCGAACATCTGGTAGTCCGGCAGCGTCGTCACCACCCGCCCCGGCACCAAACCTTCGGGCACGCGCAGGCGGCCCGGCCCCAGGACCTCGTAGTCCCACAGGCGGCCCGTGAGCGTCTCGGCCACGTACAGGCGGCACCCGTCGGGCGACAGCCCCACGCCGTTGGGCATGGTCATGCGGTCCCTGGCCCGCACGATCCCTGAACCGTCCGCCCTGGCGTAGTAGACGGCGCCATGGTCACGGCCCTGGTCGTCGGTTTTCCCCAGGTCGCTGAACCAGAAGCCCCCGTCCCGGTCGAACACGAGGTCGTTGGGTCCGCGCAGGGGCGATCCGTCGCACTGCTCGTACAGCGTCTGGAAGCGGCCCGTGCGCAGGTCGACCCGCTGGATGCTGCCCGTGCGGTAGTCGTCCGGCGTGCCGGCCGTCATGAGGCTTCCGTCCGCACGGGTGGCCCACTTGAACCCGCCGTTGTTGCAGACGTAGCACCCGCCATCCGGCCCGATGGCCGCGCCGTTGGGCCCGCCGCCCAGGTGCGCGATCACCTCCTGCCGGCCGTCGGGCCGGATGCGCGTCAACGTCTGGCGCTGGATCTCCACGAGGACGACCGAGCCATCGGCCATCGCGACGGGCCCCTCCGGAAACTGCAGGCCCGCAGCGTGCACCCTGAATTCCATGAAGACGCTCCTGCTCGTGGCATTGCCAGCCCGGCGCCACCTCGGCGCAGGGATGTCGATGAACAACAAAACTTGCTTGCTGGCAAGGAAGTATATAAGATCGCTCGCGGCGTCCGGGAACCCCGGGGCTTTCCCTTCAAGAACCAGGAGACAACATGAATTGGGTGAACGTGAACCGATCGCAATGGCGCCGCCTGGCCGGCGGCCTGGCCCTGACGGTCGGCGCGCTGGGCGCGCACGCGGAAACCGGCGTCACCGCCAACGAGATCGTGATCGGCGCGACGTCGACCAAGACCGGTCCCATCGCGGTGTGCGGCAGCGTAGACGAAGGCGCCAATGCCTACTTCAAGATGGTCAACGACGCGGGTGGCATCCACGGCCGCAAGATCCGCTTCGTCGTCCTGGACGACGCCTACTCGCCCCAGCGCGCCATCGGCAACGTGCGCCGCCTGCTGGGCCAGGAAAACATCTTTGCGATCGTGGCGGGCTGCGGCACCGCAACGGGCGCTGCGGTGCTGTCGACGCTGGAGCGCGAGGCCACCCCCTACCTGTTCCCCCTGGTGGGCCTGGACAACCTGGTGCAGCCGCCCAAGAAGGCCGTGTTCTCCATCCTTCCGCTGTACGGCGCGCAGGCGGTCACCATGATCGACCATGTGGCCAGGAGCCACTCGCCCAAGACCGCCGCGGTGTCGATGATCAACATCGCCGGCCATGAAGAGTGGCTCAAGGCGATCCGCGCCAAGCTGCAGGCCCTGAACATCACCCTGGTGGACGAACAGGTGATCGACGTCGCCGCCGCCGACAAGGCGCCGTTCGTCACGCGGGTCAAGAGCAAGAATCCCGACCTGTTCGTCATGGTGGACTCGGCGCCGGGCTCGGCCCGCTACATCCTGGAGATGCAGCGCCAGAGCTGGAAGCCCAAGGTTGTCACGGGCATCAATTCGCTGGCCGATGACTCGTTCCTGCGCGCGGTCGGCACGGCCGCTGACAACCTGGTGATCGCGCCCAGCGCGGTGCTGCCCACCAGCGACCCCAAGACCAAGGAGTGCTCGGACGCGCTGGCCGCCAGCAACAAGGACCTGGCGCCCTCCGGCTACACCACCTTCGGCTGCCTGGGCGCCAAGCTGTTCGTCGAAGCGGTGCGCCGCGTGGGCCCCAACCTCACGCGCGACGGCCTGATCGCCGAGCTGGAGAAGACGAGGAATTTCCAGTCCGGCATCAGCGGGCCGATCAGCTTCGGGCCCAACGTGCGGCAAGGCCTGAACTCCCTCTACGTGCTGGGCCTGCAGGACGGCAAGTACAAGGTGCTGGGCAACCCGATCGCGTTGCAGCAGTGACGCTCGAAGTCTTCTGCGCCACCCTGATCGGTGGCGTCATCAATGGTGGCCTGTACGCCTTGCTGGCGCTGGCCATCGTCCTGATCTTCAGCACCACGGGGGTGGCGAACTTCGCGCAGGGTGAACTGGCCACCTTCGCCGCCTTCGTGATGCTGATGGTTGCCATTCCCATGGGGCTGAGCGCCCCCGGGGCCTGGCTCACCACCATCGGCGTGATCGCGCTGCTGGGCGCCCTCGTCTATGTCGTCATCATCCGGCCGCGGGCCCATGCCGACCACCTGAACCTGACCGTGCGGACCCTGGGCCTGTCGGGCCTGCTGCATGCCATCGACGTGCTGCGCTGGGGCGGGAATGAGCCCTACAAGTTCCCCAGCCTGTTCGGCGCCGGGACGCTCACGCTGGGCCCGATCACGATCGCCCGGGACCAGGCCGGTACGCTGCTGGCAGGCTTCTGCATGGCGGTAGCCTTTTTCGCCTTCTTCCGCTACACGCTGGCGGGGCTGGCGATGCGCTCGGTCGCCATCAACCCGGAAGTCGCCGCCCTGCTCGGCGTGAACGTGCGCCGCACCCATGTGCTCGTGTGGGTGGTGGCCGCCGCACTGAGCGCCGCCGTCGGCACGCTGATCGCCCCGATCTCGTTCCTGGACACCGGACTGATGCAGCCCTACCTGCTCAAGGCGTTCACGGCGGCCATCATCGGCGGCATGTTCAGCTATCCCGGCGCCGTGGCCGGCGGGCTGATCCTGGGCGTGGCCGAAGCCTTTGCCGCCTCCTCCACCTCCATCCACGTGCGCGAGCCGCTGGCCTTCGGCATCCTCCTGCTCGTGCTGCTGCTGCGTCCCGCAGGCCTGTTCTCCTCAAGCACCCAGCAACGGCGTGTCTGACACCATGCACTTCAAGAAGATCGCCATCGCGGCCGTGCTCCTGGCACTGGCCAGCGTTCCCCTGCTGGCGGGCGGCCACCTGCGGTACATCGCCACGCTATGGATGATCTACGCGATCGCGGCCGTCGGCCTGCAGATCCCCATCGGCCTGGCCGCCGTGTACTCTTTCGGCCACAGCGTCTTCATGCTGCTGGGCGCGTATGCGGTGGGCCTGTGCGTGCTGCACGCGCCGGGGCTGCAGGTTCCGCTGGGGCTGGTCCTGGGCATCGTGCTGTCCGTCGCGGTCGCGATGCTGCTGGCCCTTCCCTCGCTGCGCCTGTCCAGCTTCGGCCTGGCCATCGTGACCATGGGCGCAGCCTCGCTGTTCTTCCAGGGGGTCCGCTCGTTCGACTTCACGGGCGGCCCTCAGGGCCTGAACGTGCCGCCCGTCCCGCTGGTCCAGGCGTGGGGCGGGCGCGCGTTCTACCTGCTGTCCGTGCTGCTGCTGGTCCTGGGCTGCGTGGTCGCACGGTGCGTGGAGCGTGGGCGCATCGGGCGGGGACTGCGCGCGGCGGCCGCCAATCCCCTCATGGCGCAAAGCTTCGGCGTCCACCTCCTGGGCAGCCGAACGCTGGCCTTTGCCCTGAGCGCCGTCTACGGCGCCATCGCGGGTGGGCTCCTCGGACTGTCCACCGGCTACATCGCGCCGGAGGCCTACTCACCCGAGCTGTCGATCCAGATCTTCGCAGCCGTCATGATCGGTGGCAGCGGCCGCTACTGGGGCCCCATATTGGGCGCGCTGTTCATCGTGCTGATTCCCGAGGTGACCCAGTCGGTGCAGAACGTGGGCCCCATCATCTACTCCGTCCTGTTCATCGCGGTGGCCACGCTCTACCCGGGAGGGCTGCAGCAGATGATCAGCCATCTCCTGCAACCCAGGGGGAGGGCAGCGACATGAGCGCGCTCCTGTCCGTCGAGGGCCTGTCCGTGCACTTTGGCGGCGTGAAGGCCTTGAGCGACGTGAACCTGCACGTCACCGATGGGACGATCCATGGGCTCATCGGCCCGAACGGAGCCGGCAAGACGACCCTGCTCAACTGCATCGGGCGTGTCATCCACCCTGACGCGGGCGCCATCACCCTGGACGGCGCCAGCCTCCTGGCCCGCGCGCCCCACGAACTACCGGCCCTGGGTATCGCCCGCACCTTCCAGAACCTCGCGCTGATGGAGGATTCCAGCGTTCTGGAGAACGTCCTGCTCGGCGTCGGCCAGGCGCGGCGCCAGCTGCGGTTGCAGGACTTTTTCCCCACCCGGCAACGCGCCTTGGCCGCCGAGGAGGACCGGCACATCGCGTACACCTTCCTGGAGCGCCTGGGGCTCCAATCGCAGGCCGACACTCGCATCAGTGTCCTGCCCTATGGCATGCGCAAATCGGTGGAGATCGCCCGCGCCCTATGCGCCGGCCCCCGCCTGCTGCTGCTGGACGAGCCGACCGCGGGATTGAACAGCAAGGAGATGTCCGAACTCGCTGACGCGGTGCACAAGCTCAGGGCACAGCTCGACATCACGATTCTCCTGATCACTCACCACATCGAGTTCCTGCTGAACGTGGCTGAGCGCGTGACCGTGCTCGACCTGGGCAGCGTGATCGCCGAAGGAACACCTGACCTCGTCCACACCGACGAACGGGTCCGATTTGCCTACCTGGGGGCCGAAGAATGAACGCACACAAGGAAGCGGACCTGCTGGAAGTGCGCGGCCTGGTGGTCCGGTATGGCCAGGCCCAGGTGCTGCACAGCCTCGACCTGCACGTGGGCGAGCGTGAGATCGTGGCAGTCGTGGGGGCCAACGGCGCGGGCAAGACCACGCTGCTAAGGACAATCTCTGGCCTGGTGCGGGCGTCGTCAGGAGCGATCCGCTTCTGCGGTCAGGACATCGCCAACAGCCCGGCGCATCTCATCTCGCGGCAGGGGATCGCCCATATTCCCGAAGGACGCGGCATGCTGCCGACACTGTCCGTCGCCGACAACCTGCGCATGGGCGCCTACCCGAACGCGCCGGATGCAACGCTGTTGGCGCAACTGCGCAACTGGTTCCCGGTACTGGAGGCGCGCGCCCACCAGCCGGCGGGATTGCTCTCCGGCGGCGAGCAGCAAATGCTGGCTATCAGCCGTGCCGTGCTCGGCAAGCCCAAGCTGGTACTGATCGACGAGATGTCCCTGGGCCTGTCTCCGAAGGTCACCAGCGAGCTCGTCCCGCGCTTGCAGGACCTGCGGGCTGCTGGGGCCAGCGTCCTGATCGTGGACCAGAACACGCAGCAGGCGCTGAAGGTTGCCGACCGGGTTTATGTGCTTTCCAACGGACGCATCGTGTTCTCGGGCCCGCCGGCGCACTTGAAGGACCAGCCAGACCTGATGTCACGCTACATGGGGGTGGACTGACGGCCTTGGCACGTTTGCGCAGCCTCCAGATTCCCTGGGACGCGATGACCTCGATGCATGTGCACCGGACTCCCGGCGGGGCGTGGACCGGGCTGTCGGTGTTGGGCGAAACTGGCAGCATGTACTTTCCCACGCACTTCGCCGAGCCCCAGGTCGAAGAGCTCTACCGCATCGTCCGCGACAACGCCTTCGGCATGCTGGTCACCCATGCCTCCGCCAGGGCGCCCTGCCACCGCGCGGCCTCAAATCCCCTTGGGCTTCGCCATCACCTCGGTGCGCACACGCACCGGCACATCCAGCACCCGCGTCCCCGCCGCCCCGTCCCGGATGGTCACGCTGAGCCCGCCCTTGTCCACGCCATGGGCCCACAGGCGCTTGTAGAACGCCTCCAGCGTGCGCACGTCCTCGCCATCGACGGCCACCACCCAGTCGCCCGCGCGCAGGCCCGCCTCCTGCGCCGGGCTGTCCGGCGTGACCCGCACGATGCGGATACGGCCTTCCAGTTCCATCGCGTTGATCCCCAGCCAGGGCCGCTGGGATTGCGGGTGGTTGCCCGTGCGCACCAGCTCGTCGATCACCGGCAGCAGCACGTCCACCGGCACGAACAGGTTGCCCGGCTCCGCGTCCGGGTCGTCGGGCGTGCGCACGTCCCGCAGCAGCAGGTTGGCAATGCCCACCAGCTCGCCCTGCGCGTTGAACAGGCCCGCCCCGGAATGGTTGCCGAAGGCCGGCGCGGTGTAGAGCGCGGCATCGAGGTGGTATTCCCAGTAGCCGGTGAAGGGCCGGATGTCCACCAGGCGAACCAGCGTCGTCTGGCGGGGGGCGGAACCGGTCATCGCCAGCAGCGGCAGGCCGCGCTCCGCGGCGAAGGCGGACCCCAGCTTCACCTGCTGCACGCCGGGCAGGGGAAACAGCGGCCGCAGCAGCCCCAGCCCCGTCACGGCGTCATAGGCCACGACCTGGGCGGGCACCCGGGCCTGGTCGCGCGTGATGACCTGGACCTGTTCCGCCTCGACGATCAGGTAGCCGATGGTCAGCACCAGCCCCTGCGGCGCGATGACCACGCCCGTGCCCTCGCGCTCACGCCCCAGGGTGCGGACCGAGGACGCGCCGTCGACCGCGCGCACCCGCACGCCCACGGTGGCCGCCTGCACGGACTCGAAGCGCTGTCGCAGGGTCTCGTCGGAGGCCGGTGGGGAGGGGGGGCCAGCCGGGGTGGCGGCCGATGCGGAGGCCGCAGGGGCCCGCGTATCGGAGGCGGAGACCGGCCCGGTGACGGCCAGCCAGGCCGCCCCCACGAGCAGCAGGACACCGGGCAGGCGGAAGGCGGAACGACGAGCCATGGCAGGCACCTCCTGCCGCCATCCTAGCCCGCCAGCCGCCGCCTTGCAGCAGGTGGCTCAGGCGCCGACTGGCGTGTGGGGTTGCATCCGGCGCCAGGCGCCGCCCGGCTCGCTGCGGCGCAGACCCCAGCCTTCGCGCAGCATGCGGGCCGCCTCGTCCACCGCCACGGGCCGGGAGAAGTAGTACCCCTGGATCTCGTCACACCCGTGCTGCGCCAGGATGTCCAGTTGCTCGGTGGTCTCCACGCCCTCGGCCACGACCTTGAGCTTGAGGCTGTGGGCCAGGCCGATGATGGCCTGGGCGATCGCCAGGTCGTCGGGGTTGGTCGCCAGGTCCCGCACGAAGGCCCGGTCCACCTTGAGCGCGTCCAGCGCGAAACGACTGAGGTAGGACAGGCTGGAGTAGCCCGTGCCGAAGTCGTCGACCGACAGGCGCACGCCATAGCCCCGGATGCGTCCGAGCTGGACCGCGGCGGCATCGGGGTCCTGCATCAGCATGGACTCGGTGAGCTCCAGCTCCAGCAGCGACGGGTCGATACCCGTGTCGTCGAGCACGGCGCGCAACTGGCCGGCGAGCTCGCTGGAGGAAAACTGCCGGGCCGACAGGTTGATGGCCACGCGCGGTACGGCCAGGCCCTGCGCCTGCCACGCCCCGACCTGGCGGGCCACCTGCCGCAGGACCCATTCGCCCACGCCCAGGATCATGCCGGTGTCTTCCAGCACGGGGATGAATTCCACCGGGCTGACGACGCCGCGCTGCGGATGCTGCCACCGCAACAAGGCCTCGAAGCCGCAGATGCGACCCTCGGCCAGGTCCACCTTGGGCTGGTAGACGAGGAAGAACTCCTGGCGCTCCAGGGCGACGCGCAGCTCGGTCTGCAGGCCCAGTCGGTCGGCCACGCGCTCGGTCATGGCCTCGTCGTAGAAATGGAACTCGTTGCGGCCGGCGTTCTTGGAGCAGTACATGGCGCGGTCGGCGCGGCGCACCAGCTCGCCCGGCTCCAGCCCGTCGTCGGGGTAGATCGCCGCGCCGACGCTGGCCGAGATGAAGGCCTCTCGGCCCATCAGCGTGAACGGCTTGCACAGCTCCTCGAGCAGCTTGCGGCCCACGCGCTCGGCATCAGCCACGTCGGTGAGGCCGGCCAGGACGACGGCGAACTCGTCGCCTGACAGGCGGGCGACCGTGTCGCTGGCGCGCAGGCAGCCGACCATGCGGCCGGCAGCCTGCACCAGCAGCAGGTCACCGGCCTCATGGCCCAGTGTGTCGTTGACCAGCTTGAAGCGGTCCAGGTCCAGGTACATGAGCGCGACGCGCGTGCCCTGCGCGCGCGCCGTGGCCAGGGCGTGGTCCAGCCGCTCGAGCAGCAGGCTGCGATTGGGCAGGCCGGTCAGGCTGTCGAACTGCGCGAGGTAGGTCAGGTGCTCGCGCGCCTGGTGCCGCTCGATGGCCGCGGTCAGGACGTGGGCGAGGCTGCGCAGGAAGTCGCTGTCGGCGTCCGTGAAGGCGCGCGGCTGGTCGGAGGCGGCGATGATGGCAAAGCGCATCATGGCCACGGCGTCGGCCGGCATGGCCAGCACGCTACGGATGCCGTGGGCGGCCAGCATCTCGTCCGACAGCGACAGCGGGCCGCCCCGGTTGGACGCCTGGGCCGCCGGCCGGCCCACCCAGCCCGCCTGCCAGCCCACCCCCGCCTGGACCCGGGCCACCGGCGCGTCCGGCCCCTGCACCAGCAAGGCGGCGTGGCTGGCATGCAGGCCCAGGCACACCATCTCCACGGCCATGTGCTGCAGGGCCTGCAGGTCCTCGCTACCCAGCGCCTGCTGGCCGAAGGTGGTGAGCATGTTCTGGCGGCGCACCTGCGAGAGCAGCGCGCCCTCGGAGGCCTTCTGCTCGCTGATGTCGATGTCGATGCAGATGAACTTCTCGATGGTGCCGTCGGCGCCGAAGATCGGGACGATGGCGCGGCTGTGCCAGCGCTGCAGCCCGCGCGCGTCGAGGACGGCGACCTCGCCGTGCCAGATGTCCGCAGACGGCACCCATTCAGCGCCCTCGCTGGCGCCGGCGACGCCGATCTCCCGCAGCGCCCGCCCCAGCAGACGCTCGCGCGGCAAGCCCACGGACGCCACAAAGCGTTCGTTGACATCCGTCAGGCGGCCCTGCGGGTCCAGCTCGCAGACGATGGCCGCCTCGTCCATCGCCTTCTTGTGCTGGATCAGCGCGTTCATCAGCGTGTCGATGCGCTGGCCGAATTGCGCCCGCAGGCTGCCCGCGGTGCGGTTGATGACCTCTATGGCCTGCCGGATCTCCAGGGGCGCGTCGTCCGACAGCAGGGCCTGCGCATCGTCCTTGCCGGACAGCACCTGGGCTTCGTAGGCCTGCAGGCGGTCGAGGTTGCCCAGCCAGCGACGCAGCGCCCGCCGCGCGACGGCCAGGCCGGCGCCCAGGCCGAGGAAGACGACCAGGGCCATGCGGACGGTCAGGTCCCAGACTTCACCCGCGATCTGCTCGGCGTCGAAGCGCAGGACCAGCGTGCCGTAGTCGCGCCCGCCCACGGCGATGCGCCGGCGCACGTCGGGCATCTGCTCCTTCACGACCTCGGCCATCCAGCGCGGCGCGCGCGCGGGCGAGGTGGAGGCTGCGGAGATGGTGCCGCCGGCGTTGTCGACGTAGACGGCTTCGCGCAGCGGCGAGCTGGGGACGATGGCGCCCAGGAGGCGGCGGATGGTGTCGAAGTCGCCGATCACCGAGCTTTCGGTGATGGGCTGCGCGGACACATCCGCCAGGCCCTCCACCACCCGGGTGTTGGCCTCGATGTGCTGGACGAACTGCTGGTAGACCAGCACGCCCAGCACCAGCACGCTGGCGAGCACCAGGGTCGCGCCATAGAGCAGGAACATGCGCGATGCCAGCGACTGCGGCATCCAGGACCGGCGGCCAGCCACCGGTTCCCGAGCGTGTTCCCGTGAGCCCATGCCTCAGCGCAGGCTCGCCGGAGCCTGGCGGTAGAAGTCGCGGTAGGCCGCGTAGTCGGCGTCGGTGGCGGCGACGAAGGACACCGGGTCCTTGGCCTGGATCACCTGCGCCGCCTGGTCGAGGACCTGCTTGCCGGCGGGGTCCAGGTGCATGCCCAGGAAGGCCTTGGCGACGGCCTGGACCTGGGCCTTGGGCACGCGGGGCGACGCCATGAGGGCCAGGTCGTTCAGGCGCGGGGAAGTCCACAGCACGCGGAAGGTGCGGCCCTCGCGGGCGGAGTACTCGGTCACCATCTGCGAGTTGGTGCCCATGGCGACTGCGCGGCCGGCGAGCATCTGGCTGAAGGCGGCGTCGAGGTTGCCGGCGAAGACGGGCGTGACCTCGACCTTCTGCGCCAGCAGCTGCGCGTAGGTGAGCTTGTAGGCCACCAGGGCCTCCGGGCCGGGGAAGGCGATGGGCTTGCCGGCCAGGTCGGCCAGCGTGCGGTAGGGCGACTCGGCAGGCACGATGATCTGCCCGGAGATGGAGGGCACGTTGCGGCGGCCGAACACGGTCCAGCCGAGCTTCATGCGCTCGGGGCTGAACAGGTGGTTGGTGAAGGCGAAGTCGGCCTCGCCCGCCAGCACGCCGGCCGTGGTCTCGGCCGAGGTGCGACCGAGCTTGAGCTGCAACTTCACGCCGCTGCGCGCCGACACGTACTCGAGGATCGGGTTCCAGTACGCCGCGGACAACTGCAGGCTGTGCTGGTTGACCGGGGAAAAGTTGTAGACGGGCTGCGCGGTGGCGGCCACGCCGAGGAAGGCCGTCGCCAGCGTGGCGACGCAGGCAAACTGGCGGCGGGTCAGGAGAGGCATCGGGACACCGGGGTACTCAGGTAACCCGATTTTATCACCCGGTCATCCGCCGGCAGGCCCCGGATCCTCCCATCCCAGCACCTCCGCCAGCCGGCGCACGACCCAGCGCGCCTCCTGCGGCGTGACGGGCGAACCTTCGACTGACAAGCCCTGCTCCATGCGGGCGAGCACGTCCCATTCGGTGATGCCCAGCGTGTGCAGGCGGGCGCTGGCCTGCTCGGTCAGCAGGTTCGCCAGGTCCTCGCACAGCTCGTAACGCGCGCGCACCTCGTCGGCCGGTACCTTCAGCCGGGTGCCGCCGGGCGGAAGTAACAGGTCGGTGAAGGAAGGGGGGATGTGGATCTGGTTGTCGTCCATGGCCGGTGGGGAAGGTCGGGCCCCTGGCAAGGAGCACCCCCCGATTTTCGCCGCTACAGTCCCGGCCATGAGCACGCCCATCACCCGCATCGAGCAGCTGTCCCCCGGTACCGTACTTCGGCATTACAAAGGCGGCCTGTACACCGTGACCGGCCTGTGTCGCATCGAGGCCACGCTGGAGACGGGCGTGCTGTACCAGCCGATGCAGGGCAGCGAGCAGGTGACCTGGATGCGGCCCTACCCGGAGTTCACGGACCGGGTGGCGACACCCGCGGGCGAGGTGCCCCGGTTCACGGTGGTGGAGGCGGCGTCTGCGCCCGCGCGCTGATCGCATATTCATGCGAACCCGCCACACGGACATGCAATAGGCAGGCCGACATGATTGCGATAGCCTGCCGGCTCGCTTCCTCCTGCCCCCGCGACCGCAAGAATTCGAAGGGATACCCGTGTCCAGCAACAACGCAGCCCTCAAGGGCGAAGCCCCCGGCAACCTGACCATCGGCGAAGGCGTGAAGGTGGTGGGCCACCTGACCGTCCCCGGCCTGGCGGTGATCAATGGCACGCTCGAAGGCGGCCTGCAGGCCAGCGAGCTGCTGGTGGGCCCGCAGGGCACGCTGTCCGGCCAGGTGTCCGTGCGCGTGGCCGACATCCACGGCGCGACCTACGAGACGCTGGTGGCCTCCGAGTTCCTGTGCGTGCGCAGCACCGGCGTGGTCAACGGCCAGGCGCACTACGGCGAGATCGAGATCGAGAAGGGCGGCGTGATCCAGGGCGTGATCGCCCCCTCCAGCCAGGCCGACGAAGCCGTCGAGCCGGCGGCCACCGCCGCCAAGGCCCCCAAGCTGCCCGCCTCCGCCTGATCGACCGACTGACGCGCGGACGCCGGACCCATGCTGCTGTCTCGCACAGGCGCGGCCCTGCGATGGACGAAGCTCCTGCTGGGGCTGTGGAGCCGTGAGTACCACGACTCGCGCATCATCCTGGAGCAGCAAGGGGACCTGAAGTACCTGCACATCTCCGGCCGCTTCCAGCGCAACGCCGCCCGCACGGGCCTGGTGGTGCTGGGCGGCCTGCTGGCGATGCTGATGGCCTCGACGACGACGGCGGCCTGGCTCCACACCCGCAAGCTGATGCTGGAGCATTCCCACCGCGAGATCTACGCCGCGCTGCAGTCGGCGGGCATCAACCCGGAGCTGCAGGCCGGCGAGTACTCGCAGGACGAGATGCTGGAGATGGCCCGCGCCATCCGCGAGCGTGACACGCAGATCCGCCAGTACGTGGGCGACTGGACGGACTCCCTGGCCGCCCGCAACAACGAGCTGCGCCGCCTGATCGGCAAGTCCGGCTTGAACGACAAGGTGATCAGCCTGATCCAGCGAAGCCAGCCGGTGGGCGGCTCGATGGACGCGATCAAGGGCAACCCCCTGCTGGGCGGCGAGTTCGCCCAGGAGACCGCCGCCAACAAGGAGCTGCGCAGCGTCCTGGAGGCCCTGCCGTCGCAGATGCCGCTGGACGAGTTCTCCATCACTTCCGACTTCGGCATCCGCAACCACCCGGTGCTCAAGAAGCCGACGCTGCATGCCGGCATCGACCTGACGTCGTCCACGAGCGACATCGTCAAGAGCGTCAAGCCCGGCAAGGTGCTGGTGGCGGGGTTCCATGGCAACATGGGCAACACCGTGCTGGTGCGCCATGAACGCGGCGTCGAGACGCTGTACGGCCATCTCGATCGCATCTTCGTCAAGCCCGGCGAGGACGTGACCGAAGGCAAGCCCCTGGGGACGGTCGGCAACACCGGCCAGTCCACCGGCAAGCACCTGCATTTCGAGGTGCTGATCGGCAGTTACCAGGTCGACCCCAAGAAAGTCATCCAAACGGCCCAATATGTTCGCAAGACAGAAAAATAAACCGGCGCCCGCCGACGAGATCAGCTTCCTCGCAGGCCGAACCGCTGCCGCGCCGGCGGCCGAGACGTCGGCGGTGGAGGAGCCGGCCCCCAAGGCCGCCGCGCCCGCGCCGTCCGGCGGCTTCCTGCTGGAACGCAACAAGCCCTCCGTGATCAGCGAGGGCTTCTCGCTGGTGGGCGACATCTCGGCCGATGGCGTGCTGCATGTCGAGGGCGAGGTGCGCGGCACCGTGAAGACCCAGGTGGTGAACATCGGCCCGAACGGCGCGGTCGAGGGCGAGATCAGCTGCCAGCAACTGCATATCAAGGGCAATTTCGTCGGCCAGGCGGATTGCGACGAGCTGCTGATCGCCGGCAAGGCCCGTGTGAACGGCCGCGTGACCTACCGGACCCTGTCGGTGCAGCGTGGCGCCGACATCGACGGCAGCCTGGTACGGGTGGAGTGAACGCGGCCGCGCCAGACGCCCCGCAGACGCCGCCGGCCTGGACGGCGGCCGATGGCAAACTGCTGCGCGGCCTGCGCGAACGCGCGGGCCTGGACCGGGGGGCGTTCGCGCGGACCTGCACGATTTCGGCGGCCCAGCTGACCGAGCTGGAAGACGGCGGCCACGGCCGCTTCTACAACGACCGCATCAAGGCCCACACCGGCCGCAACCTGCTCAGGAAGCTGGGGCATGTGCCGGAGCCGGTGGTGGTGGTGCCGCCTCCCGCGGCCGTCGAACCCGACGTGGCGGCAGCGCCGCAGGACGCTTCCATCCCGGCACAGGCCCAGGCGCAAGCCATGGCGCCTGACCTTGCCCCGGCTCCTGTCCCGGCTCCTGTCCCAACTCCTGCCCCTGATATCGCCGCCGCGAGGCCGATGGCGGGCCCGGCCACACGCGCCCCCTGGGCCCTGCGTGCCGGGATCGCCGTGGCGGTGGTGGCCGCGCTGGTGGCGATCCTCCTGCCGCGAGCGCCCCGGGAGACGCGCGTGGTCGCGGAGGCGGCGCCAGCGATGGCCCCGGCGTCCCTGCCGGCCAGTTCCGCAGCCCTTGCACCGGCAGGCGCCGCGTCCGAGGCCGCCACGGCCGCCGAGGCGCCGGGACCGGGCGCGCCGGCCGCATCCGCTTCCGTCAGCGCAGCGGGGCCCGCTGCCGCCACGCCGCCTGCCAGCCCCGCCCCCCGGGCCGAGACGAACGCGGCCACCTCCCAGGCGGGCTGCGACCTGCCCCCGCGGGACAAGGCCGTGCCCTTCACGCCACCCAGCGCGCTGCGCCCGAACAACTACGTGTACATCGAGTCGGCCCGCGAGGCCCCCGTGTGCGTGGTGGACAGCCAGAACCGCCAGACTGTCTCGGTGGTGCGGCCGGGCGAAGGCGCCAGCGTGTACGGCACGCCGCCGTTCCTGGTGCAGTCCCGCCAGTGGGCCGAACTGCGGGTGTTCTACCAGGGCATGCGCGTGACCCTGGACGGGCCGGCGCCGCCCCTGGCGGTACTGCTCAACCCGCGCTGACGGCCGGCCCGCGCCCGGCAGGACCCGCCACAGCGCGGCCCGCCTCAGCCGGGCAGGAACAGGGACTGCAGGTCGCTGAGGAAATCGAAGCCGCGCTCGGTCGGTTGCACCCGGTCGAGGCCGCGCGTCACCAGCCCCTTGGCCTCGGCCTCCAGCAGGGCCTGGCCGATGGCATTGGCCGGCAGCCCCGTGCGCTCGGTGAACTCGCGCAGCGAGAACCCCTCACGCAGTCGCAGCGCGTTGAGCATGTACTCGAAGGGCAGGTCGGCCCGCGCCACTTCCTCCTCCTGCGCCACGGCGTCACCGGCCAGGGCATGGTCCATGTACAGCTTGGGATCGCGATAGCGCACCTGCCGCACGACACGGTGGGCGAAGGACAGCTTGCCATGCGCCCCGGCGCCGATGCCCAGGTAGTCGCCGAACTGCCAGTAGTTCAGGTTGTGCCAGCAGCGGTGGCCGGGCTTGGCATAGGCCGACACCTCGTAGCGCTGCAGTCCCGTCGCCTGCGTCATCTCGGTGATGCGGTCCAGCATGGCATAGGCCGTGTCCTCGGGCGGCACCTCGGGCGGGAACTTGGCGAAGTAGGTGTTGGGCTCCAGCGTGAGGTGGTAGATCGACAGGTGCGGCGGCGCCAGCGCCAGCGCCTGGGTCACGTCCGCCTCCAGCTGCGCCAGCGTCTGCCCCGGCAGGGCGTACATCAGGTCCAGGTTGAAGGTGTCGAAGGCGGCCTGGGCCTCCTCGCAGGCGGCGATGGCCTGGGCGCGGTCATGCACGCGGCCCAGGGCCTTCAGGTGCGCGTCGTTGAAGCTCTGCACCCCCACCGACAGGCGCGTGACGCCGGCGGCGCGGAAGGCGCGGAAGCGGTCCTTCTCGAAGGTGCCGGGGTTGGCCTCCAGGGTGACCTCGCAGTCGGCCTCCAGCCGCACGCGGGCGCGGATGTCGCCCAGCAGGCGGTCGATGCCCTGGGGCGAGAACAGGCTGGGCGTGCCGCCGCCGATGAAGATGCTGTGCACGCCGCGTCCCCACACCAGGGGCAGGGACTGCTCCAGGTCGGCGATGACGGCGTCCAGGTAACGCTGCTCGGGCAGCTCGCCCGGCTTCATCTCGTGCGAGTTGAAATCGCAGTAGGGGCACTTGCGCAGGCACCAGGGCAGGTGCACGTACAGCGACAGCGGGGGCAAGGCCCCCAGCTGCAGCGTGCCGGGCCGCATGTAATGCTGCAGGTCCTTCATCCTCGCCTCAGAGCCAGCGTTCGCGCATCAGGGCCACCATCTGGCGGGCGGCCTGCCCGCGGTGGCTGTTGGCATTCTTCACCTCCGGCGGCAGCTGCGCGAAGGTCTTGCCGAAAGACGGGACGAACATCACGGGATCGAAGCCGAAGCCGTGCTCGCCCACCGGCTCGCGGGTGATCTCGCCCACGGCCCGGCCCACCGCGATCAGCGGCTCGGGGTCTTCCGGGCTGCGCACCGCCACCAGGGTGGAGACCAGGGCGGCGCGGCGGTTGTCCACGTCCTTCATGTTGGCCAGCAGGGCCGTGACGTTGTGCTCGTCGCCCTTGGGGTAGCCGTTCTGCACCCCATAGAAGGCCGTGTCCACGCCCGGCAGGCCGCCGAAGGCGTCCACGCACAGGCCGGCGTCGTCCGCCAGGGCCGGCAGGCCGGACAGGCGCGAGGCGTGGCGGGCCTTGGTGAGCGCGTTCTCGACGAAGGTGCGGAACGGCTCCTCGGCCTCGGGGATGCCCAGCGCGCCCTGCGTGACCAGCTCCACGCCCAGGGGCGCGAACATGGCCTGCAGCTCGGCGAGCTTGCCCTTGTTGTTGGAGGCCAGGACCAGTTTCTTGACCATGGCGTCAGGCACCCGCGTTCGGCAGGGGTTGGGCCAGGGCCTGCGACTGCAGGGTCACCAGCTCGGCGATGCCCTTCTCGGCCAGCTGCAGCAGGCGGTCCATCTCGGCGCGGGTGAAGGCCACGCCCTCGGCCGTGCCCTGCACCTCGACGAAGTGGCCGGCGCCGGTCATGACGACGTTCATGTCGGTGTCGCAGGCCACGTCCTCCACGTATTCCAGGTCCAGCACGGGCGTGCCCTCGACGATGCCCACGGAGATGGCGGCCACCGGGCCGGTGATGGGGGACCGGGCCAGCTTGCCCTGGGCCACCAGCTTGTTGACGGCATCCTGCGCGGCGACGAAGGCGCCGGTGATGGCCGCCGTGCGGGTGCCGCCGTCGGCCTGCAGCACGTCGCAGTCCAGGGCGATGGTGCGCTCGCCCAGGGCCTTGAGGTCGAACACGGCGCGCAGGGAGCGGCCGATCAGGCGCTGGATCTCCTGGGTGCGGCCGCTTTGCTTGCCGCGGGCCGCCTCGCGGTCGCCGCGGGTGTGGGTGGCACGGGGCAGCATGCCGTATTCGGCGGTGACCCAGCCTTCGCCGGAGCCGCGCTTGTGCGGGGGAACCTTGTCCTCGACCGAGGCGGTGCACAGGACGCGGGTCTGGCCGAACTCGATCAGGACCGAGCCTTCGGCATGGATGGTGAAACCACGGGTGATGCGCACGGGGCGCAGCTGGTCGGCGGCGCGGCCGGCGGGGCGTTGGAAATTGCTCATGGGGTGGAATGGTAGGGCCTGTCGGCCCGCCCTTCACCCCTTGCGGGCTGCCGACTTGCGGATCGCCTCGTTGATCTCGGCGATGGAGCGCTCGATGGCGGCATCGTCCAGGTCGTCCACCGCCGTGTCCAGCACGCCGGACTGGATGGTGGAGGCGAACACGCCCTCGCTGATGGTGTCGGTGGACACGCCGTGGGAGGACTCGAAGCCGTCGGGTGTTTCCCACTCCACCGCGATGACGGTGACGTTGTCCGACTGGGGGCCGGCCCGGCGCAAGGCGTCCTCGACCAGGTCGGGCACGGCTTCGGACACCGGCTTGGCCCACAGCTGGCCGACGATGTCCTCCTCGGCCACGCTGCCCCACAGGCCGTCGGAGCACAGGAGGAACTTGTCGCCCTGCTGCAGCGCCACCGGCCCGGTCACGTCGTAGACCGGCTTGGTGGGCGAGCCCAGGCAGGTGAAGAGGATGTTGCGGTTGACGTGGCCCATGCGGATCACGCCGGCGGTCTGCTGCTCCAGGTAGGAGTGGTCCCGGGTGCGGGTGACCAGCTTGCCATCGCGCACCAGGTACAGGCGGGAGTCGCCGCAGTGGACCCAGGTGGCGCAGGAGCCCTGCACGAGGGCCGCCACCAGGGTGGTGCGCGGCGTGTCCAGCATGCCGCGCTCGCTGGCGTAGCGCAGGATCTGGTGGTGCGCCGCCATCAGGGCCGTGGCCAGGAACTCGCCGGCATGGCGCACCTGGGGCCGGGCTTCCTTCTGGTACAGGGCCGAGATGGTCTGCAGCGCCAGCTGCGCCGCCACCTCGCCCTCGGGATGGCCGCCCATGCCGTCGGCCAGCACGAACAGGCCCGATTCCCGCGTGTAGCAGTAGCCCATGCGGTCTTCGTTCATCTCGCGACCGCCCTTGCGACTGACCTGGAAGATGGAGAATTTCATCTGAGTTTCGACCCGAAGTTCGTTGCCATCTTCGCCACTTTCTTGGTATCCGAGACCATGGTATCGAATTGCAGGCGCACGCGCTCGGTCACCGTGAGCTTGGTGTAACGGCGTTCGCCCTCGCGACTGAGTTCCTTTTGCAGGGCGAAGACCGACTGCGGGCGCGACAGCGCGTCCAGCGACATGCACCACTCCACCACCTCGATCAGGTTGTCGGAGTAGACCCCGCGCAGGCGCGACAGGGCCAGGCCCAGGCGGTCCTTGTCCAGGCGCTGGGGCGCGTCGTTGGGCGGGTAGCCCTGCATGCAGGCGTAGATGCAGGCGCCGATGGCGTAGATGTCGGTCCAGGGGCCCATCGAGGAATCGCGGCGGTACATCTCGGGCGCGGCGAAGCCGGGCGTGTACATGGGGCGGATGAAGTTGCCTTCCTTGGACAGCACCTCGCGCGCGGCGCCGAAGTCGATCATCACGGCCCGGTTGTCGTCGGTGATGAAGATGTTGGCCGGCTTGATGTCCAGGTGCAGCATCTTGTGCTGGTGGACGATGCGCAGGCCGCGCAGGATTTCGTCGAACAGGCTGCGGATGGTGGACTCGCGGAACACCTTCTGCTTCTTCAGCTCGCGCGCGGTGATGATGAAGTCCTGCAGCGTGGCGCCCTCCAGGTAGTTCATGACCATGTAGACGGTCTCGTTCTCGCGGAAGAAGTTGAGCACGCTGACCACCGAGGCGTGGGAGATCTGGGCCAGCGAGCGGCCTTCCTCGAAGAAGCTCTTGAGGCCCAGCCGGTACAGCGACAGCTTCTCGGGCGGCACCTGGGGCAGGAGTTCGCCCGGCAGCCGGGTGGCCAGGGAGGCCGGCATGTACTCCTTGATGGCGACCTGCTGCCCCTCGCTGTCGACGGCGAGGTACACCAGGCCGAAGCCGCCGGCGGACAGCTTGCGCACCACGCGGTAACCGCCGATGACGGTGTCGGGCGGCAGGGGCGCGGGTTTCACCTTTGACATAATTTGAAGATGCCGGGTCCCTCCTGTGGGGAGCGTCGACCCATTGTTTCCGCTTCGCGGTCCAACTTACAACCAAAAGTCCTCAATGCCAGTCTACAGCATGACCGGTTACGCCAGCGCCCAGTCCCAGGGCGCCGGCGCCGCCACGGGCCCCGAGGACAAGGCGCCAGCCGCCCGCCTGGGGATGGAGGTCCGCTGCGTCAACAGCCGCTTCCTGGACCTGACCTTCCGCCTGTCGGAGGACCTGCGCCAGCACGAGCCGATGCTGCGCGAGCTGCTGCAGTCCCGCCTGAAGCGGGGCAAGGTGGAGGTGCGCGCCGGGGTGGAATCCGGCGCCGCCGGCGGCCTGCGCGACCCCTCGCCCCGCCTGCTGCAGCGCCTGGGCGCGCTGCAGGACCAGGTCCGCGGCTGGCTGCCCGAGGCCCGTCACCTGTCGGTGGCCGACGTGCTGCGGCTGGCGGCCGGCGACGAGTCCGGCGCCGCCGATGCCGCCGCCGGCCTGCCCGCGCTGGCCGAACAGGTGCTGGAGGCCCTGCTGGCCGCCCGCGCCCGCGAAGGCGCCCGCCTGGTGACCATGCTGCGCGGCCACCTGCAGCAACTGCGCGCCCTGGCGGACCAGGCCCGGCCCCTGGTGCCGCAGCTGGTGGAGCAGCAGCGCGCCCGCTTCCTGGAGCGCTGGCAGGAGGCCATGGGCCTGGGCCAGCAGGGCGGCGCGCCCGCGGCCTCCGACGCGGCGCAGGACCGGGCCCTGGCCGAGGCCACGGCCTTCGCCATCCGCATCGACGTGGCCGAGGAACTCACCCGCCTGGCCTCCCACCTCGACGAGATCGAGCGCCTGCTCACGAAGGGCGGCGAGGTCGGCAAGCGGCTGGATTTCCTGATCCAGGAACTGCACCGCGAGGCCAACACCCTGGGCTCCAAGTCGGCGGCCCTGGAGCTGACGCGGATCTCGGTGGACATGAAGGTCCTGATCGAACAAATGCGTGAGCAGGTGCAGAACATCGAGTGAGGCACCTGGGGCGGGCGCCGCAAGGCCCCTCATGGCGCCCAAGGCGCCCCGCTGATAAACTAGTCACCTGACTAGTCATCAGGAGTTCGCGGTGATCAAATCATGGCCCGTCCAGGACGCCAAGGCCCGCTTCAGCGAGTTCCTCGACGCCTGCCTGTCCGAGGGACCGCAGATGGTGACTCGGCGCGGCGCCGAGGCGGCGGTGCTGATCCCGATCGCGCAGTGGCAGCAGATCCAGTCGGCGGCACGTCCATCGCTCAAGGCCCTGCTCCTGGCTGCGGAAGGTCGCACCGACCGGCTTGCCCCCGAACGCACGCACGAGCGGGGCCAGGCCCGCCGCCGCAAGGTCGAGGCGCTTCGCTGAACCCGGCACCGGATGGCACGCCTGGCCGATGTACCTGCTGGACACCAACGTCATCTCGGAATTGCGCCGTCCCAGGCCGCACGGCGCCGTGCTGGCCTGGCTGGATTCCGTCGCGGACAGCGACCTGCGCATTTCAGCGGTGAGCCTGGGAGAAATCCAGGCCGGGATCGAGCTGACGCGGGAGCAGGACCCCGCCAAGGCCGCTGAGATCGACCGGTGGGCCGACCAGGTGGCCGCGACCTGGAACCTGCTGCCCATGGACACCGAGACGTTCCGCATCTGGGCCCGGCTGATGCATCGCCGCTCGGACACGCTCTACGAGGACGCCATGATCGCGGCCACGGCCCTGCGGCACCGGCTGGTCGTCGTGACGCGCAACGTCGCGGACTTCTCGCAATTCGGGGTCGAACTCCTCAACCCCTTCCCCCCTGCCGCGCGCTGACGGCCACTGCTAGACTCGACCACTCATCATTCGCACGGCGCAGGTGCCTGGATGCGCGTTGGACGCGCCGGGGACTGCGACCCGCGCGAAGCCGATTGATCAACCCGGAGAGATGCCCATGTTCCGTCGTGCCCTGATCGCCACCGCCGTCCTGGCAGCCACCGCCGCCCACGCCGCCGACACCGTCAAGGTGGGCCTGCTGTCCACCCTCTCCGGCCCCGGCGCCGGCCTGGGCGTGGACATCCGCGACGCCTTCCAGCTGGCCGTGAAGATGAACGGTGGCAAGCTCGGCGGCCTGCCCGCGGAAGTGATCGTGGCCGACGACCAGGCCAACCCGGACGTGGGCCGGCAGACCGCCGACCGCCTGGTCAAGCGCGACAAGGTCGACTTCATGACCGGCATCGTGTTCTCCAACGTGATGCTGGCCGTGGGCGCGCCCACCTTCGCCTCCAAGACCTTCTACATCAGCGCCAACGCCGGCCCCTCGCAGTACGCCGGCGAGCAGTGCAACCCGTACTTCTTCAGCGCGTCCTGGCAGAACGACAACCAGCACGAGGCCGTGGGCAAGACGGTGGCCGACAAGGGCTTCAAGCGCGTGGCCCTGATCGCCCCCAACTACCCCGCCGGCAAGGACGCCCTCACCGGCTTCAAGCGCTTCTACAAGGGCGGCGAGGTGGTGATGGAAAGCTACACCCCGCTGAACATGCTGGACTACGGCGCCGAGCTGTCCAAGCTGCGCGCCGCCAAGCCGGACGCCGTCTACATCTTCCTGCCCGGCGGCCTGGGCATCAACTTCATCAAGCAGTTCGTGGGCGCCGGCCTGTCCAAGGACATCACCCTGTTCGGCCCCGGCTTCTCCGGAGACGAGGACGTGATCCGCGCCGTGGGCGACCCGATGCTGGGCATGTTCAACACCTCCCAGTGGGCGCATGACCTGGACAACGCCGCCAACAAGAAGTTCGTCGCCGAGTTCGAGAAGGAATACGGCCGCCTGCCCTCGCTGTACGCCTCCCAGGGCTATGACGCCGCCCGCCTGATCGACGCCGCCGTGCGCGACACCAAGGGCAAGCTGGACGACAAGGCCGCCGTGCGCAAGGCGCTGGCCGCCGCGAAGTTCGAGTCCGTGCGCGGCAACTTCAAGTTCGGCCCCAACCAGTTCCCGATCCAGGATTACCACCTGCGCGTGATCACCAAAGACGCCAAGGGCCGCGTGACCAACCGCACCCTGGGCACCGTGTTCAAGGCGCACGCCGACGCCTACGCGGCGCAGTGCAAGATGCCGGCGCTGTAACCGGCGGTGGACGGGATCCTGCTGCTCGAGCAGTCCCTCAACGGACTGCAGTTCGGGCTGATGCTGTTCCTGCTGGCCGCCGGCCTCACGCTGGTGTTCGGCATCATGGACATGATCAACCTGGCGCACGGCTCGCTGTACATGGTGGGGGCCTACCTGGCGGCCACCGCGTCGGCGGCGACCGGCTCCTTCACGCTCGGCCTGCTGGCCGGCGCGGCGGGCGCGGCGCTGTTCGGCGTGCTGCTGGAAACCTCCATCCTGCGCCGCCTGTACCAGCGTGACCACCTGTCACAGGTGCTGGGCACCTTCGCCATCCTCCTCATGTGCAATGAGGCGGTGCGCATGGTCTGGGGCTCGCAACCCATCGCCCTGAGCCCGCCGGCCGCCCTGTCGGGCCCGGTGGAGCTGATGCCGGGCTTCAGCTACCCGTCCTACCGGCTGCTGATCATCGCGGTCGGCCTGGGCGTGGGCGTGGCCCTGTGGTTCCTCATCACCCGCACCCGGGTGGGCATGCAGGTGCGCGCGGGCGCCTCCAACCGCGAAATGGCCATGGCCATGGGCACCAACGTCCGGCGCCTGTTCACCGCCCTGTTCGCCCTGGGCGCCACCCTGTGCGGCGTGGCTGGCGGCCTGCTGGGCCCGCTGCTGGCGGTGCAGGTGGGCATGGGCGAGAGCATCCTGATCCTGGCCTTCGTGGTGATCGTGATCGGCGGGATCGGCTCCATGCGCGGCGCCCTGTTCGGCGCGCTGCTGGTGGGCATCGTGGACACCGCGGGGCGCACCCTCATCCCCCTGGCCTTCGAGCGGCTGATGCCGCGCGAGCTGGCCGACAACGCGGGGCCCGCCGTGGCCTCGATCCTGATCTACCTGCTGATGGCGGCCGTCCTGTTCTGGAAGCCGCGCGGGCTGTTCCCCTCCCATGGGTGACGCGCATGGCTGATTCCCGCACCGCCCCGGCCCGGGCCGCCAGCGGCCTGGACCACGCCTTGCGCGCGCCCTGGGCGCTGGTGCTGCTGGCACTGCTGGTCGCCCTGCCCCCGGCGGCCACGGCCACGGGCGGCGAGTTCTACATCAGCCTGGCCTCGCGCATCCTGGCCTTCGCGCTGGCGGCCACCAGCCTGAACCTGATCCTGGGCTTCGGCGGCATGGTCAGCTTCGGCCACGCGGCCTTCCTGGGCATCGGCGCCTATGCCACGGCCATCCTGGCGCAGCACGGCGTCACCTCGGCCTGGGTGGCCTGGCCGGCGGCGATGGCCGTCGCTGCCCTGGCCGCCGCGGTGGTGGGCGCCATCAGCCTGCGCACGCAGGGCGTGTACTTCATCATGATCACGCTGGCCTTCGCGCAGATGCTGTACTTCCTGATGGTGTCGCTCAAGGCCTATGGCGGCGACGACGGCATCAACCTGGCCGGCCGCTCGCGCGTGGCGCAGGGCTTCGACCTGGCGGACGACACCCGCTTCTACTACGTGGTGCTGGCGCTGTCGGCGCTGGGCTTCCTGGGGGTGTGGCGGCTGCTCAACGCCCGCTTCGGCCACACGCTGCAAGCGATACGCGAGAACGAGACGCGCATGCAGGCCATCGGCTTCGCCACCGGGCACTACAAGCTGGCCGCCTTCACCCTGGCCGGCGCGCTGGCCGGCCTGTCGGGCGCGTTGCTGGCCAACCAGGGCGGCTTCGTCAGCCCCGCGCTGATGCAGTGGCACCAGTCGGGCGTGCTGATGGTGATGGTGATCCTGGGCGGCGTGGGCCACCTGTGGGGCGGCGTGATCGGCGCGGCGGCCTTCCTGCTGCTGGAGGAGTTCCTGAGCCACTACACCCAGCACTGGCAGTTCGCCCTGGGTGCCATCCTGCTGGCCGTGGTGCTGGCCGCGCCCAACGGGCTGACCAGCCTGTGGAGGAAGCGCGCATGAGGTCCGTGGACAGCACGCTGCTGGCGGCGCAGCCGCTGCTGGAGGTGCGCGGCCTGGTCAAGCGCTTCGGCGGGCTGGTGGCGACCGACCACGTCGACCTGTCCGTGCGCCGCGGCGAGATCCATGCCCTGATCGGTCCCAATGGCGCCGGCAAGACCACCCTGATCCACCAGCTGTCCGGCGCGCTGGCGCCCGACGCCGGGACGGTGCGGTTCGGCGGCGAGGACATCACCCGCCTGCCCGTGCACCTGCGGGTGCGGCGCGGGCTGGTGCGCTCGTACCAGATCACCAGCATCTTCCGCAAGCTGTCCGTCCACGACAACCTGGCCCTGGCGGTGCAGGCGCGCCAGGGAACGAGCTTTCGCTTCTGGTCCCGCGCCAGCGCCGAAGCCGGCCGCTACGAGGAAGCCGCCGCCATCGCCCGCCGGGTGGGGCTGGAGGCGGTACTGGCCCAGGGCGCCAGCGCCCTCTCCCACGGCCAGCAGCGCCAGCTGGAAGTGGGCCTGGCGCTGGCGACGGCCCCCCAGCTGCTGCTGCTGGACGAGCCGATGGCCGGCATGGGGCCCGAGGAATCCGAGCGCATGGTGGCCCTGCTGCAGTCCCTGCGCGGAGAGGTGACGATGCTGCTGGTGGAGCACGACATGGACGCCGTCTTCCGGCTGGCGGACACCATCTCCACCCTGGTGTTCGGCAAGGTGGTGGCCAGCGGCACGCCCGACTGGATCCGCGACCACCCGGACGTGCGCCGCGCCTACCTGGGCGACGAGTTCGAGCCACACGGAACAACCGCATGAGCGCAGCGCCGGGCCGCCCCAAGCAAGCTCGCGCCCCCTCGGGGGGCAGCGAAGGACACGCAGTGCCGAGCGTGGGGGCACCATGACCGCGCTGCTGGACGTCCAGGGTCTGGAGACGGCCTACGGCAGCAGCCAGGTGCTGTTCGGCATCGACCTGCGCATCGACGCCGGCCAGGCCGCGACCCTGCTGGGGCGCAACGGCATGGGCAAGACGACGACGGTGCGCTCCATCCTGGGCCTGACGCGGCCCAAGGCCGGGAGCGTGCGTTTCCTGGGCGAGCGCATCGACGGCCTGCCGGCCGACCGCATCGCCCGCATGGGCCTGGCCGTGGTGCCCGAGGGGCGCCAGGTATTCCCCAACCTCACGGTGGAGGAAAACCTGCGCGCCTTCGCCGCCCGCCGCAACGGCAGCCCCCAGCCCTGGACGCTGGAGGGCATCTACGACCTGTTCCCCCGCCTGCTGGAGCGCCGGGGCAACATGGGCAACCAGCTGTCGGGCGGCGAGCAGCAGATGCTGGCCATCGGCCGCGCCCTCATGACCAACCCCCACCTGCTGGTGCTGGACGAGGCCACCGAAGGCCTGGCGCCGCTGGTGCGAGAGACCATCTGGCAGTGCCTGGCCACGCTGCGTGCGCGGGGCCAGTCCATCCTGGTGATCGACAAGTACGTGCAGCGGCTGGTCCGGCTGGCCGACCGGCACACGCTGGTCGAGCGCGGGCGGGTGGTCTGGACGGGGGATTCGGCCTCGCTGGAGGCCGATCCGGGGCTGTGGCGGCGGTACATCGGGGTCTGATCCGGCCTTCCCGGGGGCCCTGCGGCCCCGTCCGGCGCTGGCTGGGCCGGCGACCTGTAAAATCGGTCAATGGAATATCCGGGCAATCTTTTCGTCGTCGCCGCGCCCAGCGGGGCGGGCAAGTCCAGCCTCGTCAAGGCGCTGATGGAGCTGGACGCCCAGATCCAGCCCTCCGTCTCCCACACCACCCGGGCCCCGCGCGGCCAGGAAAAGCACGGCCGCGAGTACTACTTCGCCTCCAAGGAGGAGTTCGACGCCATGGTGCTGGGCGATGCCTTCGTCGAGTGGGCCAACGTCCACGGTAACCGCTACGGGACCTCCAAGAAGGCCATCGCCGACCGCATGGCCAGCGGCACCGACGTGGTGCTGGAGATCGACTACCAGGGCGCGCTGCAGATCAAGCGCACCTTCCCCAACGCCATCCTGATCTTCATCCTGCCCCCCAGCTGGGAGGAACTGCGCTCCCGCCTGGAGCGCCGCGGCGAGGACACGCCGGACGTGATCGAGCTGCGCCTGAAAAACGCCGCCGAGGAGATGGCCCAGGCCCGGGAATTCGATTTCGTTATAATCAACGAGTTATTTGAGCGAGCCCTGTTCGACCTCAAAGCCATCGTCCACGCCCAGCGCCTGAAGTTCTCGGCCCAGCGGCGCAGCCGGGCCGACACCTTCAAGGCCCTCAACATCATCTGATTTCCGGAGTAGCCTCATGGCCCGCATCACCGTTGAAGACTGCCTGCAAAAGATCCCCAACCGCTTCCAGCTGGTGCTGGCTGCGACCTACCGCGCCCGCATGCTGAGCCAGGGCCACGCGGCCAAGATCGAAAGCAAGAACAAGCCGGGCGTGACCGCCCTGCGCGAGATCGCCGACGGCAAGATCGGCCTGGAAATGCTCAAGAAGGTCCCGGGCTGATCCGGTCCCCTGCCCTGGAAACCAAGCACCGCAACGCGGTGCTTTTTTCATTCGGGCAGCCACCGACGCAGACCCGCGCTACATTAAAGGGATGAGTGCAGCGCAGGGCCGCCCCAAGCAAACTCGCGCCCCCTCGGGGGGCAGCGAGGACACGCAGTGCCGAGCGTGGGGGCAGTCATGAGTGCGGTGCTCGACCCCTCTTCCGGCAAGCGTAAGCGCAACGCCACCCCCCAGCCCAGTCCCGCCGAGGTCAATGCCGCGGCGGCGAGCTTTGCTGCGCTCACGGCCAGGCTGGACTACCTGGACCCGGCCGACGTGGAGCAGGTGCGCCAGGCCTACCGATTCGCCGACGAAGCCCACCTGGGCCAGCTGCGCGCCTCGGGTGAGCCCTACATCACCCACCCCATCGCCGTGGCGGCGCAGTGCGCCGAGTGGAAGCTGGACGCCCAGGCCCTCATGGCCGCCCTGCTGCACGACGCGCTGGAGGACTGCGGCGTCACCAAGCCGGAGCTGATCGAGCGCTTCGGCGCCCCGGTGGCCGAACTGGTGGACGGACTGACCAAGCTGGACAAGCTGCAGTTCAACACCCGCGAGGAAAACCAGGCCGAGTCCTTCCGCAAGATGCTGCTGGCGATGGCGCGCGACGTGCGCGTCATCCTGATCAAGCTGGCCGACCGCTCCCACAACATGCGCACCATGGGCGACATGCCCCGCGCCAAGTGGGCCCGCATCTCGTCGGAGACGCTGGAGATCTACGCCCCCATCGCGCACCGCCTGGGCCTGAACCAGACCTACCGCGAGCTGCAGGAACTGGCCTTCCGCTACCTGCGTCCCTGGCGCTACACCGTGCTGTCCAAGGCCGTGGGCAAGGCCCGCAACCGCCGGCGCGACCTGATCCAGAAGGTGCAGGGCGAAGTGGAGCAGGCCTTCGAGGGCATGGGCATGAAGATCCGCCTGGCCGGGCGGGAGAAGACGCTCTACTCCATCTACAAGAAGATGGACGAAAAGCACCTGAGCTTCGCCCAGGTGACGGACATCTACGGCTTCCGGGTGATCGTGCCGTCGGTGATCGACTGCTACACCGCGGTGGGCGTGCTGCACCAGATCTACAAGCCGGTGCCGGGCAAGTTCAAGGACCACATCGCCATCCCCAAGGTCAACGGCTACCAGTCGCTGCACACGACGCTGGTGGGGCCCTCGGGCGTGAACGTGGAGTTCCAGCTGCGCACCGAGGCCATGCACGTGGTGGCCGAGTCGGGCGTGGCGGCACACTGGCTGTACAAGGCCAACCCGGCCGACGCCGAGCAGGCCGACCGCCTGGGCACCAAGTGGCTGCAGTCGCTGCTGGACATCCAGCACGAGACGCGCGACGCCGCCGAGTTCTGGGACCACGTCAAGATCGACCTGTTCCCCGACGCCGTCTACGTGTTCACGCCCAAGAGCCAGATCCTGGCGCTGCCGCGCGGCGCGACGGTGGTGGACTTCGCCTACGCCATCCACAGCCGCGTGGGCGATCATGCGGTGGGCTCGCGCATCAACGGCGCCACCGTGCCCCTGCGCACCGAGCTGAAGAACGGCGACGTGGTGGAGGTCGAGACCGAGGACCATGCCGCGCCGGACCCGGCCTGGCTGGGGTTTGCGCGGACGGGGCGCGCGCGCTCCAAGATCCGCCACCACCTCAAGACCCGGGCGCAGACCGAGTCGCGCGACCTGGGCGAGAAGCTGCTGCTGCAGGCGCTGCGCGCCGAGGGCATCGAGCGCCTGCCCGCGGCGGACGCCCCGCACCAGCCGGTGTGGGACAAGCTGCTGCGGTTCACCGGCAGCCGCCACCGCGACGAGCTGCTCACCGACATCGGCCTGGGCAAGCGCATCGCCACCATCGTGGCCAAGCGGCTGGCCGTGCTGCTGGCGGAACAGGGCGAAAAGCCCGACGCGCTGCTGATCTCGCGCGAGCGCTTCACCGCGCACGAGCAGGTGACGCAGGGCGCGGTGGTGCTGGATGGCAGCGAGAACGCCTCGGTGCAGTACGCCACCTGCTGCCGGCCGGTGCCGGGCGATCCGATCGTGGGCTACCTGGGGCGCGGCGAGGGGCTGGTGGTGCACATGGCCGACTGCGGCGTGGCCCAGCGGCTGGTGCACAAGGACAGCGAGCGCTTCATCGGCGTGGAGTGGTCAGACGAGCCGGTGCGCAACTTCGAGGCGCACCTGCTGGTCACGGTGTCCAACGGCAAGGGTGTGCTGGCCCGCGTGGCGGCCTCGCTGGCCACGGCCGAGGCCGACATCACCCACATCGACATGGACGACGAGCGCGCCCAGGACGCGACGGACCTGCGCTTCATCCTCTCGGTGCGTGACCGCCACCACCTGGAGCAGGCGGTGCGCATCCTCAAGCGCACACCGGCGGTGCTGCGGGTGCAGCGGGTGCGGCCGCGGGCGGGGCGGCCGGGGTCGGAACGTTAATTCGCGGCCGGGTCCGGCGCCGGGTACTTCACCGCCAGCACCTCCACCTCCTGCAGCCCCGCGGGCGTCTGCAGCTTGACCACGTCGCCCTCGCGCGCCTTGATCAGCGCCCGGGCGATGGGCGAGATCCAGCTGACCTGGCCCTTGAGGCTGTCGGCCTCGTCGATGCCGACGATGGTGATCTCGCGTTCCTCGCCGTCCTCCTGCGCGTAGCGCACCGTGGCGCCGAAGAACACCTGGTCGTTGCCATGGTGCAGGCAGGGGTCGGCCACCTCGGCGATCTCCAGGCGCTTGGTCAGGAAGCGGATGCGCCGGTCGATCTCGCGCAGGCGCTTCTTGCCATAGAGGTAGTCGCCGTTCTCCGAGCGGTCGCCGTTGCTGGCCGCCCAGTGCACGATCTCGACCACCTTGGGCCGCTCCTCGTCGATCAGCTGCAGCAGCTCGCCGCGCAGGCGCGCGTAGCCCTGCGGGGTGATGTAGTTGCGCGTGCCCGCGGGCAGGGGCGGCAGGCCGCCGCCGTCCTCGTCGTCATCGCCGTCGCTTTCTTTCGTGAAGGCCTTGCTCATACAGGCCAAGCATAGCGGCCCCTGCCTGGGTACGGGTTCCTACAGCCGCCGCGGCCCGCGCCTGACAGGGGACTCGGCGGTGCCCGCCCAGAATGCGCCGATGCCCGCCACCGCTCCCCAGGAACCGACGGACACCGACGGCGAGGCAGCACGCTACGCCGTGCTGCGCCGCATCGGCCCCGCCCTCAAGCACGACCTGGTGGTCAACCTGCAGGCCGTGGCCATGATGGCCGAGGTGCTGGCCGCCCGCCTGGACAAGGGCACGCCCTCCCCCGAGGACCTGCAGCAGCAGGTCGGCCGCATCCACCGCGTGGCGCGCGAGGCCGTGGCCAACTCGCTCAAGGTGGCCGCCTGGCTCGCGCCCGGCGAGGAGGAAGGCGTGCCCCTGGGCGAGGGCGTGGACGAGGCCGTGGCCCTGGTGCGCAGCCACTTCGGCTTCCGTGGCTTCGCCGTGCGCGTGGAGCTGCCCCCCGCCGCCCTGGAAGTTTCCCGCCCGCTGCTGCGCGAGCTGCTGGTGGCCGGCCTGGTCCACCTGAGCGACCTGGCCGACGACCCGGCGGAGATGGTGGTGCGCGGGCAGGTGCAGGGCGACGGGGCCGTGCTGGTCCTCACGCGCGAGGCCCTGCCGGAAGTGGCCGACCCCGAGACCGTGGGGGAGGCGCTGGGCTACCGCCGGCTGCAGGCCGCCGACGTGCAGGCCCTGGCCCGCCAGGCCGGCGTGGACCTGCAGGCCCTGGGGGCGCGGGGACTGGCCCTGCGCATTCCCCGGCTGGTGGCCACGCGGCCCCTGGGGGTCGCGCCGCGCTGAGCCCTCACGCCACGGCGCAGGCCTCGTGCCGGTCGATCCAGTCCTCCAGCGCCTCCAGCGGCAGCGGCGGCGCATAGAGGTAGCCCTGGAAATGATGGCAGCCGTGACGGGCCAGGAAGTCGCGCTGCTCGGGCGTTTCCACCCCTTCGGCGATCACGTCCAGGTGCAGGCTCTGCGCCAGGCCGATGATGGTGCGGGCGATGGCGGCGTCGTTGGCGTCGACCAGCACGTCCTTCACGAACTCGCGGTCGATCTTGAGCTGGTCCAGCGGCAGGCGCTTGAGGTACGACAGCGAGGAGTAGCCCATGCCGAAGTCGTCCAGCGAGAGCGTCACGCCCATGGCCTTGAGGTGCGCCATCTTGGCCACCGTGACCTCGATGCCGTCCGCCATCAGCGTTTCCGTCAGCTCCAGCTTCAGCTTGTGCGGCGCGATGCCCGCGGCCGCGATGGCCTCCATCACCCCGTCCACGAACTCGGGATGGCGGAACTGGCGCGCGCTCACGTTGACCGCGATGCCCAGGTGCCCGCGCCCGGGCTGGCGCGACCAGGCCGCCAGCTGGTCGCAGGCGGCGTCCAGCGCCCAGCGGCCGATGGCCAGGATCAGCGAGCTTTCCTCCGCGCTGGGAATGAAGTCCTGCGGCGGCACCTGACCGCGCTGGGGATGCGCCCATCGCAGCAGGGCCTCCACGCCGGTCAGGCGACCGTGCCCGTCGACCTGGGGCTGGTAGTCCAGCCGGAACTGCCGCTCGCGCCAGGCCTGGCGCAGGTCGGACACGAGCGCGGCGCTGGCGGTGGCCACGGCCTGCATCTGCGGGTCGAAGAAGCACACGGTGTTGCGGCCCGCGCGCTTGGCCTGGTACATGGCGAGGTCGGCCTGCTTGAGCAGTTCGCTCACGGTGAAGGGCGCGGGCCCGAACACCGTCACGCCGATGCTGCAGGTGCTGTGGTGCAGGCAGCCGGGCAAGGGATACGGCTCGCCCAGCGAGGCGAGGATGCGGCCGGCCACGGCGCGGGCCGCATCCAGCGCGGCCTCGCTCCCGGGCTCGCACTCGCCGCGCGGCTGCAGCAGCACCACGAACTCGTCGCCGCCCAGGCGGGCCACGGTGTCATCCTCGGCCACGCAGGCGCGCAGGCGCCGCGCCACCTCCCGCAGCAGCAGGTCGCCGTGGTGGTGGCCCATGGTGTCGTTGAGGACCTTGAAGTTGTCCAGGTCGATGAACATCAGCACCCCGCCGCGGGCCTGGGCACGCGGCTCCACGGAGGCGTGCAGCCGCTCCATCAGCAGCTCGCGATTGGGCAGGTCGGTCAGCGCGTCGTAGAAGGCCAGGTAGCGGATCTTCTGCTCCTGGGCCTTGCGCTCGCTCACATCGCGGCCCACGGCCACCCAGTGCGTCAGGCGGCGCGCCCGGTCCCACACGGGCGAGATGTCCAGGTCCACCCAGAACGGCTCGCCGTCCTTGCGGTAGTTGATCAGGTCCACCCGCACCGGCTCCCATTGCTCCAGCGCGCTGCGGACCTGGTCCAGCCGCGCCCGCTGCGTCTGCGGCCCCTGCAGCAGGCGCGGCGAGCGGCCCAGCACCTCGGCCCGCGTGTAGCCGGTGCGCCGCTCGAAGGCCTCGTTGACGAAGACGATGCGCGGCCCCGGCTCGTTGAACGGCCCCGCCTCGGTGATGATGACGATGTCGTTGAGCCGCGCGATGCTGCCCTCGAGCAGGCGCAGCTGCTCCTGCGACTGCCGGCGCGCCGTGACGTCACGCACCTGCACCGCCAGCCCCTGGCCGAACGGGTGGCCGCGCAGCTCCAGCCACTGCACCTGGCGGGCGTCGAGCTCCTCCAGCTCCAGCGGCTCGCGCCGGGCCAGTGCGGCGCGCACCTGCTCCTCGACCCGCAGCCGCACCGTCTTCTGGAACAGGCTCCACAGGCTGCGCCCCTGCCACTGCGCGGCGGGCTGCCCGAGCAGGCGAGCGGCCTCCTCGTTGAGGTAGCGCAGCCGCCCTTCGCCGTCGACGGTCACCAGCGCGCTGGCCCCCAGCAGGCCCGCGGCCATGGCCTGCTCCAGCAGGCCGGCCCCGCCGACGTCGGCAGGCGGGCCCGGGGGCGGCACGTGCCCGGCCTGCGGCGGCGGTGGGGACGGCGGGGGCTGGGTCATGAAGGCTCCACAGGGCCGGCGGGGACCGGGCATGAATCGGCCATCGTACGGCCACCGCGTGCCCGCGCAGGACGGCCCCGGCCCACGGGATCGGTCAGCCCCGTCCTACAGCGAATGCCGCCATCTTCCGAACGCCCGGGACTGCCCAGCCAGTACAGTGGGTAACGAGTTGCTACCAGCCCATCGAACCTTTCCCTTGCCCCTTGCCATGCCCTCCCCCGTCGCACTCCACGCCTTCGTCGTCGAGGACAACGCCACGATCTGCGAGAACATCGTGGGGACGCTGGAGGAGTTGACCTGCATGCGCGTGGTGGGCACCAGCCCCACCGAGGCCGAGGCGCGCGAGTGGCTGGAAGCGAACAGCCAGGCCTGGGACCTGCTGATCGTGGACCTGTTCCTGCGCGGGGGCAGCGGCATGCACCTGGTGCAGCAGCTGCCCCCGCGCACGGCCTGCCAGAAGGTCGTGATCTTCAGCAATTACGTCAACGCCAGCGTGCGCAAGCGCTGCGCGCAGATCGGCGTGGATGCGGTGTTCGACAAGTCCACCGAGATCGATGCCCTGGTCGACTACTGCGCCCGCCAGTGCTTCCTGCAGGCGGCGGCCGGTACCGCGCTGCAGGGCGTCCACGAGGCACCGGCGCCCGGGCATTCCTGAGCTGGGGCGGCCCGGCACTGGGCTCAGGGCACGATGTTGCCCGGCGGCACCGTGGTGCCCGTGGCCGGGCCGCCCCGGTTGCGCTCGGGGTTGATGGCGGAACTGCGCGGGTCGGTGGCACGGGTCGGGTCATCCATGTTGTTGGGATAGGGACGTTCGACCCGGTTGCGACGGACGGGCTCGTCGGCATCGGCCGAGGCGCCCAGGGTGGCGGTGTCGCGGCTGGCGCAGCCCGCCGTGAAGGCGGCACCCAGGCACAGGGCCGCAAGGACGGCCGGCCGGGCGATGGAAGGGCGTGGGTTCATGGCATACCTCCTGGGTTGGTCGCGCCGGATGGCGGCGACACCCTCGAGGAGGGCAACCGGGGTGCCCGCAGGGGCCCCCGGCAGGCGAGGGCCCAGAAACGGAAAAGCCCTGCATCATTGCTGATGCAGGGCTACCGATTTGGTGCGGCTGGCAGGATTCGAACCCACGACCCCTTGGTTCGTAGCCAAGTACTCTATCCAACTGAGCTACAGCCGCTTGCTGAGCCTGCAAGTATAACAGCACTTTTGGGCCTTTCGCAATTGCCCGAAAAGTTTTTGGCTGTTCAGCTTCCGGGAACTTGGTCACAATGGCTGGGCAGCTATCCGAACCGGCGCCCCGCGGCCTTCATGACGTATTCCTCCGCCCCATTGTCTCCCAAAACTTCCGGCGGCCTGCGCGCCGCGCTGGCCGATTGGCTGGCCCGGGCCGCCCGCGCGCTGGGCAGCTCCGGCGCCTCGCGTGATGAAACGCTGCAGGTCCTGGCCGACAGCCTGGACGCGCTGGGCCAGGGCATCTGCGTCACCGGGCCGGACGGGCGCATCCGCCTGTGCAACCGCCAGGCGCTGGAGCTGCGGGCCCTGCCCGGCGTGGAGGCCCGCCTGGACGCGGCCGAACGCCAGACCCTGCAGGCCCCCGACGGCCGCCACATCGAGGTGCTGACCCGCACCACGCCCTCGGGCGACACGGTGCGCACCTGGACCGACATCACGCCCTACGTGCTGGCGCGGCAGGAGGCCGAGGCCGCGTCGCGGGCCAAGTCCGAGTTCGTGGCCACCATGAGCCACGAGATCCGCACGCCGCTGAGCGCCATCATCGGCCACGGCTACCTGATGCAGGACACCCCGCTGACCAACGAGCAGCACGAGTGGCTGGGCGCCATGCAGACCGCGGGCCTGCACCTGCATGACGTGATCAACCAGATCCTGGACCTGGCCCGCATGGAATCGGGCAAGGTCGACCTGCAGGTGGCGGCCTTCGAGCTGGCCGCGCTGCTGCAGCAGGTCTCGGCCGTGGTGGCCGACCAGTGCGCGGCCAAGGGCCTGCGCTACAGCGTCACGGTCGATCCCTCGCTGCCGACCTGGTTCATGGGCGACGTGGTGCGCCTGCGCCAGGCGCTGCTCAATTTCGTGAACAACGCCGTCAAGTTCACCCGCAAGGGCGGCGTGGCGGTCAGCGTCAGCCGCCGCAGCACGGAGGGCGGCGACGTGGTCCTGCGCTTCGAGGTGCGCGACACCGGCATCGGCATCACGCCCGAGCAGCAGGCCCGCCTGTTCCGCCCGTTCGAGCAGGCCGACGGCTCGCTCACGCGCAAGTACGGCGGCACCGGGCTGGGCCTGGCCATCACCAAGAAGCTGGCCGAGAACATGGGCGGCGAGACGGGCCTGACCAGCACACCGGGCCAGGGCTCGACCTTCTGGTTCACCGCCCGCCTCAAGCCCACGGCCCGCCAGAAGGACGAGGCCGCCGCCGCCGCGGTGGAGAACATCCGCGCCCGCGCCGGCGCGCGCGTGCTGGTGGTGGACGACAACCGGACCAATGCCGACATGGTCGCCGCGCTGCTGCGCCGCGCCGGCCTGCAGGCCGAGATCGCCAACGACGGCGCCAGCGGCATCGACAAGACCCTGTCCGGCAGCTTCGACCTGGTGCTGATGGACATGCAGATGCCGGACATGGACGGCCTGGAGGCCACCCGCCGCATCCGCGCGCAGCCGGCCCCGCGCTTCGTGCCCATCGTCGCCATGACGGCCAATGCCCTGGCCAGCGACCGCGAACGCTGCCTGGAAGCAGGCATGAGCGACCACCTGGCCAAGCCCTTCGGCCTGGCCGACCTGTGGTCGCTGCTGGCGCGCTGGCTGCCGCCGACCGGGACCCGCATCCAATCCACCGCCGACTGACATGCGCGCCGCACCGCCCCCGGAGAAATACGCCGAGCTGACCGCCCGTGACCGGCACGTCGTGCGCGCCTACGTGGCGCAGCCTGCCGGGACGCCGCGGGGCGCGCTGGTGCTGCTGCAGCAGATGGACCAGCGCCACCCGCAGTGGGACGGCTCCAGCCAGCGCAAGCATACCCCGCCCTCGCACCGGCCCGGCGTCAACGCCTTCGGGCGGCAGATGGCCGAGCAGTTCGCGGCGGACGGCTACCTGGTGGTGGCCCCGTCCCTTTTCAGCCGGGGCCTGTCGGGCCTGGACTTCGGCTACCGCTATGACCAGAACCGCTGGTCGGTGCGCCTGCGCCGGCCGCTCGACCCCCTGCCGTCCGGGCCCGTGATGCTGGACGTGGAGGCGGCCATCGTCCATGCGCGGCGCCTGGCCCCGCACTGTGCGATCGGCGCGGTGGGCTACTGCTGGGGCGGCCTGCTGGCCTGGCGCGCAGCCAGCGAATTCCGGTCGCTGCAGGCCGCGGTGTGCCACTACGGCGGCGGCATGGAGCGGCCGGCCGACCGGGCGCTGCAGCCGCAGTGCCCGGTGCTGGCGCATTTCCCGTCCGACGACACCTGGATGTCCGCGACCGACGTGGCGGCCTTCGCCGCAGGCGCAGGCAGTGCCGTGGGCTGCCAGCTCCACCCGGCGCGCTACGGCTTCATGCAACTGGGCCACGGCGGCTACGACGAGGCCGTCGCCCAGCGCGCGCACGCGCAGACCCTGGACTTCCTGGCCTCGCGCCTGGCAGCGGCCGCTCAGGCCTCGGCGTCGGCCGCCACGGGCTGAAGCGGCTCCACCAGCGCCAGCGCCGCGTCCAGCGGC
>JACCDW010645182.1_pt1 | contig 53531 bp, 54 predicted proteins | sample 7449781 | NCBI WGS metagenome assembly JACCDW01 (sample SAMN15323449, study PRJNA562643) | freshwater metagenome | isolation source: river surface water | place: USA:Blue River Watershed | collected 2017-08-18
AAACACAACTGATCAGCGCACAAGAACAAAATGCCAACAGAGCCGAATCGGCGGACTCTGAGGCCATGCGTTACTATCTGGCTCTGAAAGCGGACGCGGGTTCGGTTCCGTGTTCCACCACCAATCACCACCCCCAACTCGCAAGGGTTGGGGGTTCAACAACACCCCCCACGCCTCTCCACGATGCGCACCATGGGGGGTTACTTTTTTGGGCTCTTCCCCATTAACGGGGGATGACGCCTTCACTAAACACGCAGTCATTGCCGTCGTTACCGAACCCTGGTCCATCAAAGTCCATATGAAAGAAGTCTTTCATACTTGCAATTTAGCCAGGCAATGCCGCTTTCGTGCCGCCACCGCCGGAGCAGGTGCCGGCTTTGCTGGCCGGTATGGAGCGCTTCATTCATGACGATGGGACGGAGTTGCCGCCCATGGTGAGGGTGGCACTGATCCATGCCCAGTTCGAAACCATCCACCCTTTTCTGCATGGCAACGGGCGCATTGGCCGCTTGCTGATTGCCGCCCTGTTCGAGCACTGGGGGCTGCTGGCCGAGCCGCTGATGTACCTCAGCGGTTATCTGAAGCAACACCAGGCCGAGTACTACCGTCGTCTGTCCGCCATCCGAACTGAGGACGATTGGGAGTCCTGGGTGACCTTCTTTCTTGAGGGTGTGGCCGTGGCAGCCGGGGATGCAGAGTGCAACATCATCGAAGTGGCCAGTCTGGTAGCAGCTGACCGCAAGCGCCTGTTGCAGTCGCCCAAGGCCGGCCCTGCGAGCTACCGCTTGTTCGAGATGCTGCCGATGATGCCGCGCTTCACCATCGAGCGCGTTCGTCAGCAGCTGGACACGAGTTTTCCGACAGCAACGGCGGCGGTCAAGGTGCTGGAAGATCTGGGCATCGTGGCCGAAATGACGGGCCATAAAAAGAACAGAAGTTACAGCTACCAGGCCTACGTCTAACTGCTCTCCCGGTGACAAATCCGCACCAATTCGCCGCCTTCCGCAGTGGCATTTAGTGGCTCGGCGAGTCGGTCTGCTATGGGGCAGCCATAACGGTCATCGTCAAACTGCCACCGACTCGATTTCGCGCAGCGCCGGCATCACGTCGGCTGCGAAACGCTGGATCGATGTGACCGCGTCGGTATGGGGCATACTTCCGAACATGAAGCTGCCGATCAGGTAGTTCAGGTTTCCCTCTTCGATTTGCTTGGTCAGTTGATCGCGAGCCGTCTGCGCCGAACCGGCCACTGCGTGTCCGGTGGCTAAAAGTTCATCGAAAGTCGGCGGCAGCTTGGCATTCACCGGTTGGGTGCCGTGTTTACGCCACAATTTGATGAAGTTTTCGTAGAAGGTCGGCCAAGCCTTGCGGCCGATCTGCCGGGCATGTTCGTCCGTTTCGCCCACGACGATGTAGCGGTTGACGCCCATCAGTGGCCTGATGGCATCGGGGCCGTGTGCCCTTGACCACTCCGCCTGGTAGCGGTCGGTGATGGCCCGAATGCGAAATACCGGGCCGCCGCACACGATGTTCATGCCTTGCTGTGCAGGCCAGACGACCTGTCGGCCTCGTTTCATGGATGGAGCCTTGCTCATCACTCCGCTAAACTGCCCCCGTGTGCACAAACTTCACGCCAACCCAGCGCACCCAGTGGGTCAAGGAGAAACTGGGGGTAGACCTGCCTTGCGGCTTCCCCGAAGAGTCCTACCCGGGGTTCGCGGCCCCTGTGGTCGTGAAGAGCCACCAGACGGGGCGTGTGGCCTGCGGCCTGGCCAGGTTCGGCCTCATCCCTTCCTGGGCCAAAGACGACAAAATCAGTCGCCACACCTACAACGCTCGCAGTGAAACGGCGTCAGAGAAACCGAGTTATCGAACCGCTTGGCGTCAACGTCAGTACGGCCTGGTGCTCGTCGACAACTTCTACGAGCCCAGCTACGAATCGGGCAAGGCGGTGCGCTGGAAGATCGAGCTGGCCTCAGGTGACCCTTTCGGCATTGCCTGCCTTTGGGAGCGCTGGACAGACCCGGCCTCAGGTGAGTTGGTGGTCAGCTTCTCCATGCTCACGGTCAATGCAGATGAGCACCCGGTCATGTGCCAGTTTCACAAGCCAGGCGATGAAAAGCGCACCCCCGTCATCATCGCCACGGAACTGCATGACACATGGCTCAGCGCAGACCCGGCCAAGGCGGCTGAGTTGATGAGCTGGGCGCACATGCCCGAACTTCGGGCGATGCCTGCGCCGAGAGCCTGATTCACTGGGCCGTGACGAATGGCTCAGGGCGGTGCATCACTGGCATTGGCTGCCAGAGCTTTGTACCCCCACCCCTAGGGAGTTGAAAACTTGTCGGCCATCGGGTGCGATCCGCGCGATTGCCATGATTTTTTATGCGTGCAAATTGAAATCTGGGGGTATTCATAGGAACTCTCCAATCACCGCATGCGGTTTTGCATTCAGACTGACTAATCTCAATTCTTTTTTGTTTATTTTTATTTTAATTTAAGGTCTACAGATGCTATTATAATTAATACTTAAAATTTAATTTGAGGCAATCTTGTACTCCAATGCCGTAAGTGAGGAATATTGGGTGACTGTGGCCGATGTCGACCTGCATCTCGGCGCCGAGAAAGGCCTCATTGACCGCTGGCGGGAGCGCAAAGGCCTACCCGCGCACAAGATCCGCCGTCTTTTGAAAATCCAGCTGTCCGAGGGGGTCGCGGCATGACAGAATCAGTATCCAGCTATGTCATTCCTCGGGCCAGCGCCGGCTATAGCGACTACATCGTCTATGTGGACGAGAGTGGTGATCACAGCCTCACGTCGATCAATTCGCGCTATCCGCTATTTGTGTTGTCTTTCTGCATATTTCGTAAGTCGGTTTATAACGAGCAGGTTGCGCCCGCGCTGCGTCGTTTGAAGTTTGCTGCCTTCGGGCATGACATGGTGGTTCTGCACGAGTCGGACATGCGCCGTCGCCGTGGGGCTTTTGCCCACCACATGCAAGCACCGCGAGAACAGTTTCTTGCCGCACTGACTGAGGCCATAGCGCAGGCTGATTTTCAGTTGGTGGCTGCTGTCATCGATAAAACCCGCCTTAAGAAAAACTTTGAATCACCGGGGCACGCCTACCATCTGGCGCTGGCCATGGGCCTGCAAAGCCTATTCGAGCTGCTATGCGATGCCGGTCAGCACGGAACGGTCACTCACATCGTTTGTGAGGCACGTGGATCCCAGGAAGATCGGGAACTTGAGCTGGAATTTCGTCGCCTATGTGATCAGGCTGCTTACGCACAACGCGGAATTGGTTTTGAAATTGTCATCGCCGACAAGAAAACCAACTCGGAAGGCCTGCAGTTGGCTGACTTGACGGCGCGGCCGATCGGTTTGACTGTGCTACGGCCAGATCAGGCCAACCGGGTGGCAGAGGTGCTGGAGGAAAAGTTCTACCAGGGAAAATCAGGCAACAAGCTGGGTGCGGGGTTGAAGGTTTTTCCCTGAAAACTAAAAACCCTCCCCCAGAAAGCAGAAAGGCTCCCGAGTAGTCTCGGAAGCCCAACGCCGGTGGCGAAGTCGCAACCCATTTACATAAACTATAGCGGATCGAACTTGATTTGACAAGACGGCCAGTCTCAGTTCGCGGCGGGTCCAGTGTTGGCGGGAGAGAAAAAAGATGGCCAAGAAAGATTATTCTGAAGACCTGTTGATCCAGGCACTGAAGGCTGAACTGCTGGAACGGCTACTCGGCTGGCAAACCGTGTCCGCTACCAAGACGTGATCGCCTACAAACATCGGACAGACTCTGAGCGTAGCAAGACTCTCGATGCGATGGCCGAGCAGGCCCAGGCGCTCAAGATGGGGTACGAATGAACGAGTTCGAACATCACCTTCATCCACTAACCTGACACGGTTTCCCGTCGTCCCCGCCAAACGGGTCTGAAGTGACCCGCCCCCCATGTCATGAAGCTGTCACACAGCCCAAGCACAATCAAAGTGTCAAAATAGCCCATGTCGAAGTGCTCGCCCACCTGACTCCCAAGCCCACCTTCGCAGGGGGCGCCACAAACTTGTGACGTGACGATGAAGAATCAACACCATGACCTCTGAATCCCAACCCTTGAACGTCCTTTTCCTGTGCACGCACAACTCGGCGCGCAGCATCTTGGCAGAAGCCCTGCTCAACCACCTCGGCCAGGGGCGTTTCAGGGCGTATTCAGCGGGCAGCAGCCCCCGTGACAACCAGCGCCCCAATCCGCTGGCCCTCGAAGCCTTGAACAAGGCCGGTGTGTCGACAGATGGGCTTTCCAGCAAAAGCTGGGACGAGTTTGCCAAGCCGGACGCGCCCCATATGGATTTGGTCATCACCGTCTGTGACAACGCCGCTGGCGAGGTGTGCCCCTATTGGCCTGGCCAGCCTGCCACGGCCCACTGGGGTTATGCCGATCCTTCCGCTGTCCAGGGCGATGTCGACAAACAGCGCGAGGCTTTCCTGCAAACCCTGCACCTCATGCGCAAACGACTGGATATTTTTGTGAATCTGCCCCAGGGCAGCCTGAGCCAGATGGCCATACAAAAAACCGCCCGCGACTTGGCCCAGAGTTGACCATGAGCGCGCCATGTGAAGTCTCGGCCAAAGCGGCGGCCCAGTCCCCGATGAGCTTTTTTGAGCGTTACCTGACGCTGTGGGTGTTTCTGTGCATCTTGCTGGGTATTGCGCTTGGGCAATTCTTCCCGGTCGTCTTCCAGGCCGTCGGCGCTATGGAGGTGGCCCAGGTCAACTTGCCCGTAGGTCTGTTGATCTGGGTCATGGTCATCCCGATGTTGGTGAAGGTGGACTTTGCTGCGCTGGGGCAAGTGCGTCAACATGTGCGCGGGATTGGCGTGACCCTGTTCGTCAACTGGCTGGTCAAGCCGTTTTCAATGGCGTTTTTGGGCTGGCTCTTCATCCGCCATTGGTTTGCCCCGTTTTTACCCGCAGACCAACTCGACAGCTACATCGCCGGCCTGATCCTGCTGGCCGCGGCCCCCTGCACGGCGATGGTGTTTGTCTGGAGCCGTCTCACGAACGGTGACCCGCTGTTCACGCTGTCGCAGGTTGCGCTCAACGACACCATCATGGTGTTTGCGTTCGCCCCACTGGTGGGCTTGCTCTTGGGCATCTCTGCCATCACCGTCCCATGGGCTACTTTGGTCACTTCAGTGGTGCTGTATATCGTCATCCCCGTGCTGCTTGCGCAGTGGTGGCGCAAGGCATTGCTGGCCCAGGGGCAGGACATCTTTGACGCGACCATGGCCCAAATCGGGCCCTGGTCCATTGCGGCGCTGCTGGCCACGCTGGTCTTGCTCTTTGCTTTTCAGGGCGAAGCCATCCTGCAGCAACCACTGGTCATCGCCTTGCTGGCCGTTCCCATCCTCATACAGGTGTTTTTCAACTCGGCCCTGGCGTATTGGCTCAACCGCCAGCTTGGAGAGAAACATTCCGTGGCTTGCCCCTCGGCACTCATCGGCGCGTCCAACTTCTTCGAACTGGCGGTGGCGGCCGCCATCAGTCTGTTCGGCTTTCATTCAGGCGCGGCCTTGGCCACCGTGGTCGGCGTCTTGATCGAGGTGCCGGTCATGTTGCTGGTGGTGCGTGTCGTCAATCAATCCCGCGATTGGTACACGGCAAAAAATTAGTTTGACCACACTCTGGATCATGCACCGAACCATCGGTTGAACCGACGAATGGGGTTTTGCAAGGCTTCCTGAAGATTTTCTAAACCGTAGAATGATTCGAATCGCGGCGTTTAGAGATGAAAAATGACAGCTTCATTGGGCCCAGGGTTTTGATCGCATGAGCCATCTATTCGATGTGGCCATCATCGGCTACGGCCCGGCCGGTGCCACACTGGCCAATCTGCTGGGGCAGTTCGGGCTCTCCGTGGTGGTGCTCGAACGCGAGGCTGAAATCTACCCTCTGCCGCGAGCCGTTCACTTTGATGGCGAAGTCATGCGCATTTTCGAGACCGCCGGGCTGCGACCAGAGGTCGAGGCCATCTCTCGGCCCGGCCTCAAGGGCATGCACTTCAACAACGCACAAGGTGAAACCCTGCTGATTCGCGCGGGCACTGCCGAGCGCGGCCCGCATGGTTGCGCCAACAACCATTACTTTCACCAACCTGAGTTGGAAGCGGTGCTGCGCGCGGGGCTGCGTCGTTTTCCGTCGGTGGCGGTGCGCACCCGACACGAGGTGACCGCTGTCCAAGACGGCAGCGAACACGCGACCCTCGAGGTCCAAGACCTGCAAAGCGGTCATGCCTACGCGGTACAGGCCCGCTGCGTGATCGGCTGCGACGGTGCGCGTTCGCTGGTGCGCAAGGCCATAGGCACTTCCATGCAAGACCTGGGTCTGCATCAGCCCTGGCTGGTTTTTGATGTGCGGCTCAAAGCCGAGGTGCCAAGCTTGCCCGAATACACGGTTCAGCACTGTGACCCGGCCAGGCCCATGACATATTGCAATGTCACCGGCAACCGCCGCCGTTGGGAAATCATGCTCATGCCAGGCGACGACCCCGAGCAGATGGTGAAACCCGAGACCCTGTGGCCTTTGGTCAGCCATTGGATCACGCCCGGGCAGGCCGACATCGAGCGAGCAGTCATCTACACCTTCCACTCCGTGATCGCCGAGTCCTGGCACAAGGGGCGGCTGTTTCTGGCGGGCGATGCCGCGCACCAGATGCCGCCGTTTCTCGGGCAGGGCATGTGCGCTGCCATCCGCGATGCATCCAACCTGGCCTGGAAACTGAACGCTGTATTAAAAGGCGGGGCCGAAGATGCGCTTCTCGACAGCTACACCAGCGAACGATGGCCGCATGTGCAAGCCTTCATTGAGCTGGCCGTCAAGCTCGGGGGCATCATCCAGGCCACCGACCCGCAGGCCGCCCGCGAACGCGACGCCAAGTTCAAAGCCGGTCAGCCTGAAATCTTCCACTACCCCACACCCCGTTTGGGCCCCGGGGTCTGGCAAGGCGATGCCGAGGTTGTGGCGCAGATCTTTCCGCAACCCCAGCTGGCCGATGGCCGCCTGCTCGATGCCCTTCTGGGTCTGAACTTTGCCGTCATCGGCGATGAATCGCTCCTTGACGCCGTGAGTGCAGACACCCGAAGCAGTTGGCATGCCCGGGGTGTGGTGGTGTTGCCCGCTCATGACCCGTCCATTCATGCCTGGCTGCAACAGCATAGTGTGCGCGCCGTGCTCTTGCGCCCTGACCGCTACATTGCCGGAGTCGCAAAAACTGCTGCAGAACTTGATCGCATCAGCACCCTCTTGCCGCTGGCTCAAGCGCCGCTCCATGCATCGCACCGTGTTTTGGGTTGAATGAGGCTCATTTGGCGGCATGCTGCAATGCGTTGTTGCAGTCACGAAAGACGGTAACCCTGACGAGCGACCTCAGGGCATTGAGTAGGTGCGAGATGACAAAAATCGCATGTTTCATCCACGTAGACCTATTGATGTGAGTGCTCTTCGAGACCCTCTATAAGATAATTAATAAGTGCTCATAAAAAAAAGGATGGGTTCATTCATTGAAATCACTCATGACCTGCTGCTTGCAAGTGGCGCCCGAGTTTGAGATGCACCGGTGCATAGGGTTTTACACGAACGTCCTGACGAACGGGCGCCCGCAACGATTACATTCAGGCCACCATCCAAACTATTTCAAATGAAGGGGTGTTTCCATGCATACCCTTCCTTATTCCGCCTGATTTCTTGAACCGCCTGGAACCTCTAGCATGAATCCTGCATCCGCCTGTCAGAGCCTGCGCGATCTCGCACTGCAAGCCATAGGCCAGCGTGTGCGCGCGGTGGCTGGCTCTGCTTCTTCCTTGGATGAATTCAAAACCCCGCCCGGCGACCCGGGTCTGTTTGGCCCCCATTCCATGGCCTGGCGCGTGCATGAACACTTCACCGCCATGATGGTGGGGGGCTTGTCTTCACTCATGGTGCAGGCCCTGCACCCTCGGGCCTTGGCGGCGGTTTGGGACCACTCCAACTTCCGCCACGACCTCAAAGCCCGCTTGGGGCGCACCGCATATTTTGTCGCGGCCACCACCTACGGCGGTCGGGCCCAAGCCATGCGGGCCATCGATCGGGTCAATGCCATCCATGCCGGGCTCACCGGCACCGACCCCTTCGGTCGCCCCTATGTCGCCAACGAAGCTGAGCTGATCCGTTGGGTGCATTTGGTCGAAGTCGTGTCATTTTTAAAGGGCTACCAGCACCTCTCGCTCTCTCCGCTGAGCCCCGCGCAATGCGACCAATACATTGCAGAGATGACCCAAATGGGGCATTTGTTGGGTGCTACCGACTTGCCCGACACCTGGCAGGCCACACAAGACGCGCTCACTGCATATCGCGATCAGCTGGTGTTCGATGACCGGGCCCGCGAAATCTTGCGCTGTATCGTCCAGTATCCGGTCGACTGGCCGGATCGCCCCTTCATGGCCCTGATATTGCAGGCCGCCTTTGACATCACGCCACACTGGGCCCTCTCGATGATGGGGCGTACGCCCACGTGCCCGCTAAAGGCCCCTCTGACCCGATGGGGCCTGGTGTGTGGCTCTCAACCCGTGCAATGGATGCTGGATCAACAGGGGGTTGCGCCCACCGCCCGGGCCAGGGTGGCGGCCGGTTGGATGGCGCCTATATCCGCAACCTCGATGGCCACAAAATAGCGGTGTTCTGCATGCAGGCCTGAGGGCCTGCCGATACAGAAAATCGATCATTCGGCCTTGCTTTAACATATCGCTGGACAAGTCAGTCAGAAAGCATTAGAATCCTGGTGTTGCAGTCATTTGCTTACCTTCGCTGCAACAAGGTCTGATTCGGGCAGCGGTACCTACCACCGTCCACCTGCACCAACACCCCTTGGCAAGGGACCCCTTGGTGCTCATCCTTCTTCCCCCTTTGGCGAGCCCCACTTTGCGACTGTTTGTGGTCGTGCTCATTTCACACCGGCATCGTTTTCCGCTGTGGACAACCTGCCCAGGATAGAAGATGGCCAAAGAAGAATTGATAGAAATGCATGGCAAGGTCGATGAGGTCTTGCCAGACATGCGCTACCGCGTGACGCTCGACAACGGGCACCAGTTGGTGGCCTACACCGGCGGCAAGATGCGCAAGCACAGCATACGCATCCTGGCCGGTGACAAAGTCACCCTCGAGATGTCGCCCTATGACTTGAGCAAAGGGCGCATCACTTTCCGTCACCTCGAAAACCGGCCTCCGCGTGCGGCCGGTTCACAGGCGTACAGACACAAACGCTGAACGCCTCTTATTTTCCCCCCAGCGCCCTGAGTTCGGGGCGCATTTTTCAGAAAGGCTCCATCATGAGCAACAAACTTTACGTCGGCAACCTCTCTTATTCGGTTCGTGACGATGATCTGCAACAACAATTCTCCGCTTTTGGCCAAGTTCAATCGGCCAAAGTGATGATGGAGCGTGACACCGGTCGCTCGAAAGGCTTCGGCTTTGTCGAGATGTCCAACAGCCAGGAGGCACAGGCCGCCATCGAAGGCATGCATGGCAAAAACATGGGGGGCCGTGACCTTACCGTCAACATCGCCCGCCCCATGGAGCCCCGCGCTCCCCGCAGCGGTGGCTACGGCGGCGGCAATGGCGGTGGTGGCTACGGCGGCGGCGGTCGTCGCAACAGCTACTGATATAGCGCTCAGACCCAGGTGCGGCGATAAACGCCGTCCGGGTCATATTGCTCGGCCTGCACGTCAGGGTTAAATCGCCGGTTCGCCCGCGCATCGGTGCCCCGTCCGCTCAGGTACAGCCAGTTGCCTTGGTTGCTATAGACATCGAAGTCAATCAGGCAGTGTTCAAACCACGATGCACCGGCGCGCCAGTCGCAGCCCAAATCGTGGATGAGGTAACTGGCCACGTTTTGTCGCATCCGGTTCGATAAATAACCAGTGGCGGCCAACTCGCGCATCCCTGCGTCGATCCAGTCGTGGCCTGTTTGGCCCATCCGCCAGCCCATAAAAGCTTTTTCATCATGCTGGGGGGGCGGTGCCTTGCCCAAGCCATGTGCGGCATACAGTCGCCGGCCATGCTTGTGGTGCAAGCACCTGAAGTGGTCGCGCCACAACAATTCAACTCGCAGCCAATCACTGCTCTCGCTGGCCCCATGCGCTGTTTCAAACTCGGCGATGGCCGCCCATGCCGTGCGTGCCGACAAAGCCCCTGTGGCCAGCCATGGCGACCACTTGCTCGAATAGTCCAAACCCAATAGGCCGTTGCGCGTGGCTTTATAGCGGTGGGGCAAACCGCGTCTGACGTATTGCGCCAGATGCGCCAGAGCCGCCTGCTCACCCCCGTGCAGCGAGGCCAGTCCCCAGTCAAAAGCACTGCGCCGGTCAGGCCGCACCATAGGCGGCAACAAGTCTTCAGGCCTGGCGCCCGCCATGGTCTGTGCCATCTCATAGAAAGGCTCGGGCGGCAAGGGGGGCAGGGCAGTGATGGACTGGGCAGGTGTGGCCGGCGCGCTGCCGTGGCGTTCCAGCTTTTGCCGAAACGCCGTGAACAGATCCGGCACCTCTGAGGGCTTGAAGGGCATAGACTCGGGGGCCACCAGGCTCGATTGCCAAATGGCCTCAACCTTGACGCCTCGCTCTCGCAAGGCCCATAGATCGCCCAGCTCTTCGGGGGCCACAATATCCTCGCACACCACCAGCGGCTGACCCAAGGCTTGCACCCACTCGCTCAAGACTTGCACCGGATGGCCCCGGCCCTGCAACAAGTCACTGCCCAAACCCTGCAACTGGCTTTGCAGGTCTTGCAGCGCCATGCTTTGCCACGCCCGCCGGTAGGGGCCGACACGCTCAAACCCCCAGCGAGTCATGGCCTGATCGCGAGTGTCATGGACAAAGACCGGCAACAACCATCTACCCGATGACTGCGCAAGCCAGCAGGCATGGGCCAAACCCACCGGGTCATGCAAGCGCAAGTCGTGGCGAAACCAATAAATCACCCCGGGCCATTGGGTCTGATGTGCGTGCGGCATATGGGTGCTTATAAAATCACAAAGCGAACTATAAGATGATGCAAGAAACTGCAGTGCAAGCGGGGTTGGCCCTCAAGTCTGAAACGGGCCGCATGCCATTGGCTAAACTGGTCGGGTGTACACCGGTTTTGCCCCTGCTCAGCGCCCTGCATGCGGCATGGCGCATTTTGGCGTCGGCCTGCCCGAGCCCTTCACACTTCGCGCCTGAGCCGTCCTATCCGCATCGAAAGCATTGATGGAATCACTCCTCGTCTCCACCGGCGTCGTCGCCCTGGCCGAAATCGGCGACAAGACCCAATTGCTGGCGTTCTTGCTGGCGGCGCGTTTCAAAAAGCCCGTGCCCATCGTGCTGGGCATTTTGCTGGCGACCATGGTCAATCATGGCCTGGCTGGCGCGCTGGGGGCCTGGATCACTCAGGTCACCAGCCCAGAGGTCTTGCGTTGGGTCTTGGGCTTGTCATTCATCGGCATGGCGGTCTGGACCCTGATCCCCGACAAAATCGAAGAAGAAGAGACCCAGATCGCACAGCGCCTGGGGGTGTTTGGTGCCACTTTAATCACCTTCTTTTTGGCCGAAATGGGCGACAAAACCCAAATCGCCACCGTCGCCATGGCGGCCCACTATGCCGCCCCTTTGCTGGTGGTGATAGGCACCACCTTGGGCATGCTCATCGCCGATGTGCCCGCCGTTTTTGTCGGCGACCGGCTGGCCGACAAAATTCCGATGCGACTGGTGCACACCATCGCGGCGGCCATATTTGCCTCCCTGGGTGCGGCCACCTTGCTCGGGGCCGGGGAGGGTCTGGGTTTTTGAGCGTGCGTGCCTGACGGTTTAAGTCACCTTAGCATCGCTCGCATTGAACATCACGATCAGCCCATGGGCCTGGCATCAGGCCACACGGGCCAGCGCTCATGCCTGGGCGTTTTCTTTTTCGTGCATCCAGGCGGCATGTTGCGGGGCGCGTTTGGTCTGGCTCCATTCCTCCAGCATGGCCCACTTCACCTCATCGAGTTGGCGGTACATCTCGGGGGTGCCGGTGTCGCAGGCGACTTCCAGCCGATGGCCATTGGGGTCAAAGAAATAGATGGAATGAAAAATGGTGTGGTCGGTCACCCCCAGCACCTCAATGCCATTGGCCTCCAACCGGTCTTTGTATTGATGCAACTCCTCCAGTGTGCGCACTTTGAACGCCAGGTGTTGCACCCAATTGGGGGTGTTGGTATCGCGCCCCATATCGGGGGCGTTGGGCAACTCAAAAAAAGCCAGCACATTGCCGTGGCCTGCATCGAGAAAGACGTGCATATAGGGGTCAGGGGCTTTGGTGCTGGGCACCTGGTTTTCCGCGATGGCCAGCACGAATTCCATGCCCAGGTTTTTCACATACCACTCAACGGTTTGTTTGGCGTCTTTGCATCGGTAGGCCACATGATGGATGCGGTCGATGTTCATGCGAGGTCTCCTGCCATTCTTGAAAAGGGATCAAAATTCATTTTGACACAGCCTGTCTCACCGTTGCGGCATGTCTTTGGCCGAATAGCCCAGGCTCACGGCAGCGTCTTCGGGAATCGGCGGCATGGTGGCTTCCCAGGCCTCCCAGGCGGCGCGCATCCCGGCCAGTCGCTCGGGTTCACGCCCCCCCAGATTGGCACGCTCGCGCGCATCTGCAACCACATCGAACAAATAGTCGTGGCCATCGACGCGCAGGTACTTCCACCGCCCCAGGCGCATGGCCCGTTGGCCCCTGTGCTTCATGCGCCAGAACATGGGTCTCTCAAAACGCGTGGCCGGGTTGTGCAGCAAGCCCTCCAGTGAAACCCCGTCCAGCGGGTAATCGGGGTGCGCCTGGGCCTGGCCCACAGCCAGCACCGTGGCCGACCAATCCATGGTCAGGCAATGCTGTTCACTCACCGACCCCGGGGGAATGACGGCGGGCCAGTGGGCAATCCATGGCACCCTGATCCCGCCTTCGGTCAAATCCATTTTCCCGCCCACCAGCGGCCAGTTGTCGCTAAATCGTTCACCCCCGTTGTCGCTGGTGAAGATGATCAGCGTATCTCGCCACTGCCCGGTCTCGCGCAAGGCTGCAACCAGCCGGCCCAAGCCTTCGTCCATGTGATGAATCATGCGGCGATAGGTCTCGATATTGCCGCCATGCAGATGGAACAAATGGTCCTTCACGCCAGCGGCCTCATGGGCGTCATCGCGTGTCTCCCAGGGCCAATGCGGGGCTGTATAGTGAAGGCTCAGAAAAAACGGCTGACCGCCGCGTGCCGGGTCCGCCATTCGGTGCACATAATCCACCGCCTTGTCGGTCAGCAAATCGGTCAAATAGCCCTCTTGTCTGTGCTCGGCCTCCCCCATGTACAAGTCATGCGTACCGTTCGTGCTGCAATGGGTGAAGTAATCCACCCCGCCCGACATCGGCCCAAAAAACTCGTCATAACCAGATTTGAGCGGCCCGAAGGTCGGCGGAAAACCCAGATGCCACTTGCCGATCAGCGCGGTGTGATAACCCTCGGCCTTCAGCAACGAGGGCAGGGTAGGGTGTGAGGGCGGCAAGCCCAGCACAGTGCTGCCCTTGCTTTTGCTGCTGATGGGTTCGTCGGCGGCGCCACGCAAGCGGTATTGGTAGCGGGCCGTCATCAGTGCAAAGCGGGTCGGCGAGCAGACCGGTGAATTGGCATAGCCCTCGGTCAGGCGCAGACCCCCGCGGGCCAACTCATCGAGGTGGGGCGAGACAGGGCCAAAAGACGCTTCCCGCCCGCCGTAGCAGCCCAGGTCGGCGTAACCGAGGTCATCGGCCACCACAAAAATCACATGGGGTTTTCTCATCTTCATTCCGCTTGCATGCCGGTGGTTTTGACTATTCGGGCATAACGCGCCGACAAATCAGACAAGCGCCGTTGTGCCGCCTCACCCGTCAGGCCCTCGTAGAACAGGTCCAGATTCGACAAACGGGCTTGAACTTCGGGCCTTTGCAAGGCGTCTTTCATGGCCTGCTGCAGCACCTGCACCACCGCATCCGGGGTGCTGGTGGGCACCATGGCCACATAAAGCACCTCCAACTCCAGGTCCTTCAGCCCTGCTTCGGCCACCGTCGGCACCTCGGGCATCATTTTGGACCTTTGCCGGCTGGTCACCGCCAGCGCATTCACCCGACCCGAGCGCACATGGGGCAGCATGCCGGGTGTGGCCAGCACGCCCGCGTCCACCTCTCCCGCCACCACAGCGGTCACGGCTGGGGTATTGCCCTTATATGGCACATGCTGAATATTCACCCCGGCGGCGTCCATGAACACCTCAACGGCCAAATGCCCGGGGCTGCCATTGCCGCCGCTGCTGAAGTTCAGTGACTTCGATTTGCCTGCCGCGATCAACGCCGACAGGCTGCGCCAGCCCGTGTTCGGGTGCGCACCCACCAACAAACCCGAAGAAGCCATCACCATCACCGGTTTCAGGTCATTGGGCTTGAAGGGCATCGATTTATAAATGTGCGGGTTCACCGTGAAGGCGGTATCGATGCCAAACAAGATCGTGTGCCCATCGGCCTGGCTTTTGGCCACCGCATCGGCCCCCACGTTGCCACCGGCCCCGGCCCGGTTTTCCACCACAAAGGTTTGTTTCAAAGACCCTTGTAGTGCCTCAGCCACCGATCGGGCCAGAATGTCCGAAGGCCCCCCGGGTGGGAAGTTATTGATCAACCGCACCGTTTTCTGGGGGTAGGGCACGGCAGGGCTTTGCGCTGCAACCGGGCCGACCCAAAATGCCACACAGGCCAGGGCCGCCGAAAAAATCCACCTCATGAGACATCGCCTTCTTCAATCTGGAAAAGGCGACTTTACCCCGAGCACGGCCCCCCGACAATGGGGCCAGGCCGGTCAACGGCGGCGCCAGCTGCGATCTTTACCGGTTTTCAGTCGCTCAATCACCACCGCACTGACCGGGCAACCCAGCAATTCAAACCGCTCCTTATCGGTCAGGTTGACCACGAAAGGTCTGTAGGCGCCCATGGCTTGCCGTTCCCGCTTGGGGGCGTCCACATCAGACCAACCCCGCTTGAACTCCGGGTCAGACAGCGTAAAGCGATTGATCAGGGCGGAATAGCTCCGCGAGCCGCTTGGCACCCCATCGCCATGGCCCAACTCCAGCCACTGCACCCCGCAGCGCGGGGTGGCATTGTTGGGCCGCTCAGACAGTCGCGACACCACCACGGTGTACTGATTTTGGGCATCGAGCAGGGTGCGCAAATTCTCATCATGCAGGCAGTCGGTGGTCAATCCGGTGACCGGAAAAGAACTGGTACACAAAGACCAATAGCGCATCTCATAGTTATCCGACATCGGCAAGTTGGTCTGATCGTGGGTGCGAGGGGTGGTGGGCAATCGGCCCTGCACCACGAACACCTTGGCGTACAGTTGGTTGATCAGGCCATACCCGAATTGGGTGTAGGGGTCGCTAAAGGGCTGGGGTCGGATTTCCGGTTTCACCAAACTGGGGATGTATTCCTGAATCAGTTCAAGCAAGGGCACATAACTTTGCAAAGTACTGAATTCCATATTGAAAAAGCGTTGCATGCCCAGAAAATCAAAGTCATCGGCCGGCGACTTCGATACCTCTTTCCAAGGCAACTCGTTCAGCGCCAACCAGACTTTGGGTGACAAGCCCTGATTGGGCAGGCCCAGGCCCCGCATCTCAGTCAGGGTTCTGATGCAGGCGCTGTCCTCATCCAGCACCTGATCACCCACCTTCAGCGATATTTTGGGCAAACCCACGCCACCGGTCCAATCGCGCTCTTGGTCGGGCACGAAAATCCGCAGGTCTATGCCTATGGCTTCACCGGGTTTGCGCTGGGTATAGAGGGTGTTGTAGGGCCGGTTGATCTCTGGCGCTTTTCCATTCACGATAAAGACCGTGTAGTTTCGCAGGCCGATGTCGCGCCGCACGCCACGCCGATAGGGGTTGCTTGAGCCACCGTCTGGCTCCAGTGCAGCGTCATAGGTTCGGTCCAGCACCTGTCCCTTTTCATCGTACAGCGTCAAACTCATCATCCGGGCATGCGGAAATCGGCCCCTCAGCACCAACTCACCAGACTCGGGCAATCGAAACCAGCTCATGCTGCTGGTGCGGCCCAAATCGGCCATCTCCCTCTCGTGCGCATAGTCGTCCGGATCGGTGGTGTAAAACCCGATGCGCCCGCGCGGGCCCGGCCAGAAACAGCTTTTGATATCGCTGTGCGACTTCACATTCGAATTGCGAACGATGTCGGTCTCGCGGCTTGGGGGCATGGGCGGCATGTTCAAGGTCGTTTTGCGGCTGCCGCGCACAAACCCGTCCAGTCTGGGCTCTGGGCCGCCCCTGGGCGGGGTTTGGGCATTCCAGGAATAGTGGGCATTGGTGAAAACTTCTGGCAAACCTTTGTCCTCATCCAGACTGAGAAACCAGTTCACCATATAAATCAGCCCCATCAGCCAGACAGTCGCCAGGAGATAGCTGAAACGCACATATTTTGAGTTCATGCTGTGCAACCCGTCAGAAGACTTGAAAAAATGAAATGTATTTTATTTTACTCTTTTTAAGGATTGAAATGTCGTTATTTCACTAAAAAGTATGATAAATTCATCTTCAGTCCTTGCAGGATCAAGCCCATTTAGGGTTGTGCTCACCTGTCTATTTGAGCCACACATGGGTTCTGGGATTTTCCCTTAAAGTGTTGTAATTTTGTATCAAAAAAACAAAAAAATATAATATAAAAAAATTCTTACTAAGGAAAAATATACTCTTTTATGATACATTTCTCCTTGGGGGTTAAGGAATGTTGTTTATTCGTTCCCCATTTCTCAACCTTTTTCAGGAGCCACCATGTCACCACAAAACCACGTATCCCCCCCGAAAAACCGCCAGCGCGGTTATGGCCTGGTCGAGGTCATGATCTCGCTGGTCATCATTGCCATTTTGGTCGCCATCGCCGTGGCCCTGTCGATCAACCTGCGCACCTCGTCCAGCATCACCGCCAACACCAACCAAATCACGCAGATCGCCGCCAATGGCAAAAAATCATTCGGCGTCACCAACCAATACACGGCCATCACGACAAGCCGGGCGGTTCGCACCGTGGTGCCGCGTGAATTGCGCAGCTTTGACCCCGCCAGCCAACAATACGGCGACACCGCATTCAACAACTTTGGCGGCGAAATCGTCATTGGTTTCAGCAACCTCTCCACCAATGGAGACACCATGACCTTTGTGTGGCAAAACGTGCCCAAAGACCAATGTGAATAAATCGTCACCCAGGTCGCTGGCCTCATGCGTCGGGTCGAGGTACAAGCCGGAACCCCTGCGGCTCCCCCTACTGCAGTGGCTTCGACTACGCCGACTGACCCATTGAAACAATCTTCGACCACTGTAGGTACTAGTGCGAATGTAGCGAATCCTGTGACGGCGGTTACCCCGGGAACCCTTGGAAGCAAGGGAACTGTGGTCAAAAACAACGACTTGGAACTCAACGCAGGCGCCCTGAACGATGCCTGTGCTTCCGGCAACGAAAACGTCAGCCTCTGGTTCTGGGTCGGTCGCACCTGATCCGCCGTTCGCATCGTTCTGGTGACTTTCTCAACCCGGTTTGCACGATGAACGTCGGCAAACGGGGTTGGGTTCGCTCACCCGATTTTTATCTTTCTCACCATGAGTCCAGTTCGCCTGCCCAACGCTCACCTGCGGCGCCTTGCCATGCGGGGGTTTGGCTGGGTCGAGTCCATGCTGGCCTTGGTGGTTTTTTCGGTGGCCACGGGCGCGCTCATCCAGGTCTGGGTAAAAGACCATGAAATGCAGCGGGTGCAGCGGCAAGCCGATGTGTTGCAAACGGCCCGTTTGGCCAGTCAACGCCTCGTGTCCCTCCAGCGCAGAACTTTGGCCTTCCCGGTCGGCATTCCCTTCTTGTTGAACAGGGTCGATGGCTCGACGCTCACATCCCCCATAATCGGCTCTGCCTCGGGTGGCAACAACTCCTGGGTTCTGACTCAAGCACAACTCATCGACTTGCAAATACTAGATGGCAACTTCCCTGGCAACGGGGTGTACGGTAGCCTGATCAATGCCGAGTTGCAACTCAACCTCACCGCCAGTCAGAGCAGCCAAAAAATCACAGGCACGCTCTGCTACAACCAGCCCCTGCTCAAAGACGGGCAGGTTGACTTGTCTGCTTTGGGTGCTTTGCAAGCCCAAGTCTCGCGCAACAGTTCGGTGGTGGGCACCGGCACCGTCAACAACACCAGCCATCAAAGCGGCGTATTCGTGGCTTCCTACCCGGGTGATGGCGCCCATTTGAAGGGCAGTGCCTCGGGCATCAACATCGTAAACCCTATCGCGGGCAGCCCTGAGGGCATTGTGTGTGCCTTGGTGGGCGATTGGGACGGGCTCGAGAACACTGGCCGCACGGCCTATCCCACCGCCACCCTCAATGGGGCTTGCACCGAGCCCCATGCCTTGGCTTGGCTCACACCCGACAGTACCTCATCCCAGCCGACCCATGCGCTGTGGTGCAATGGCAGCCAATGGAAATTGTTCCACGGCGCCCAGGTGGGTGACACCTGCAGCGCCGGGGCCATGGGGGTCGACGCCAACTCCAGTTCAGCCACCTTTTTGCAACCCCTCATGTGCGGCCCGTCCAACACCCTGGTGGCCGGTCGCATGGTGCCCTTGAAAGAAAACCTCACCTGCGACAACAGCAATTTAGGAACGCTGGCCGTCGGCAAAACAGATCAGAAAATCTATCGTTGCCAATCTGTGGCCAGGGCATCTAACAAAAATTACAACGATTTGATTTGGAATAATGATTTTTACAATGGCGGCAGGTATCAGCTCACCAGGGTCCAATTTCAATCAGATCCCTTGGCAAGCATTCCTTGTGATGCCACTGCCATTAACTCATTGGGCTACCGCACCAGCAACACCGCTGCGATCAACGACTACAAATTATTGATTTGCTGGGGCGGCAATTGGAGTGGGATGTGACGATGGCCCATCGACTCTGTCGCTCCATTTTGAACGCCAGGGCAAGGCGCTTGCGTTGGGCCACAAGGGGTTTGACCTTGGTCGAATCGATGCTGTCCTTGGTTGTGTTCTCGGTCGCCATCGGCGCCATCATCAAAATCTGGGTACAAGACCACCAGATCCAGCAGGTGCAGCGCCAGGCCGAGGTTTTGGAGACCGCGCGCAGGTCCAGTCAAAAACTCATCACTTTGTATCGAAGTGCCTTGGCCTCTACGGCTTCGCCTCAGCTGTCCACCAAGGTCGACGGCACAGCCCTCACGACCCCCATCCTCCCCACCTCGACCGCTGGCGCCGGCAATACCAACCTCTGGAGCTTGAGCGGCGACCAATTGGTCGAGCTGCAGTTGTTGGATTCTGGCTTCCCCACCTCCGGGCTGTACGGCAGCTTAAGTGGTGCACAGTTGCAACTCAACCTCAGTGCCAGCCGCAGCGACCAAAAAATCACGGGCACCCTCTGCTACAACCAGCCCCTGCTCAAAGACGGCAAAGTCGATCTGTCGGCCCTGGGCACCTTGCTGGCCCAAGCCTCCCGGGGCATAGCGGTGGTGGGTGCCAACTCCATCAATGGCAGCGGCCAGCAGGGGGGTGTCTTTGTGGCCTCGTACCCTGGCGACGGCGCCCACTTGAAAGGCAGTGCCTCGGGCATCAGCATCGATAACACCTTCTCAGGCACTGAGGGCATCGTCTGCGGCCTGGTGGGTGACTGGGGCGGTTTGGAGAGCACCGGTCGCCTGGCCACTGCCATGGTCAGCCTCGGTGGGGCTTGCACCGAGCCCAATGCCCTCGCTTGGCTCGACCCGGGCAGTGCCTCGGCACAGCCCCAAAACATCGTCTGGTGTGATGGCATTCAATGGAAATTGTTGAACGCGGCCAGTGTGGGAGACGGATGCACCGCAGGCAGAACGGCGATCAACTCTGACAGCAACTCTGACACCTATTTGCAGCCGCTCATGTGTGACAAGTCCAACAAGATGGTGGCCGGTCGGCTTTTGCCTTTCAAAGACAACATCACCTGCAATGCCGGTGCCGAAGGCAGGATGGCCGCTGGGCTGAACGACCAGAGGATTTTCCGTTGCACCTACAGCAACAGCAGCTACTCTTGGCTGACCGCATTCTTGCCCGTGGCAGAAACCACTTTACCTGGTGTGCCCGCAAACAGTTCCTGCGCCAGCTTTGAAACCAATACCTTGGGTCAAACGTCCAGCGGTGACCTGTTGGTGTGTGCACCCAGCGGGAATTGGACCTATCTCAGATGGTAAAAAACTTTCGAAAAGGTTGAGTCATGAATATGAATGAACCCTGCCTGCCCCTGCACCCTTCTCGTCGCCGGGGTTATGGCATTGTTGAGTTGATGATTGGCTTGGCCTTGGTGTCGATACTGACGGCGGGGGCAGTCCATACATTCCGTCAAATGCGTGACCAGCAGACCGCCGAGGCTCAAGTGTTGCAACTCACCCAGATCATCCAGGCCCTGCAAAAAACCTATGGCATGGTGGGTTACAGCGGTTTGACCAGCTGTGGCATCACCCCCTATGTCGTGCCCACTGAATTATGGGACCCCAGCAACACCTGCACCACTGCGCCCGATCGCTCAGCCCGCACCCTCACGGGCGGGCCCATCACCTTCACCCCCATCAACAGCGGTTCAAACATCGAAATCGTGTTTGGCCATATCCCCAGCAGCCAATGCCCATACATCGTGGCCGGCTTGCAAAATCTGGCCGACAAGATCGACGTCAGCGGCGAATTGCGCACGGGCACGCCCACGCCCACCAGCCAGCCTGTTTATAAAAATGTGAAGGCCTCAGGACTGCCTGTGGCAGCAGATGCCATGGCTGAATGGTGCACCAAAGAAGAGTTACAAAGCGGCGGAGCCAGCCCCACCTCCATGGTTCAAAACGTGAGCTGGGTGAACATCAAATTCACCATCACCCGTTGACCGTCCCATGAAGTTAGCCTCCTTCCCTGGCCATCGACGCAGGCCGTCAATGCAAAAAGGCATGGGCCTGGTCCAGACCGTTTTGGCTTTGTTGGTGTTCACGGGCGTCATGGCGGCCAGCATCCAGCTCTTGGTCCGTTGGGGCCAACAAAGCCGCGGCGAACTTCAGGCACAAAAACTTCTGATCGTGCAGGCGGCTGTGCAGCGTTTCATTCAGGCCCATCAAGCGGCCCTTTTGGTCAGCGCAGCCGATGCCCCTTTTGTACCCTATGTCGATGCCAATGGCGACGGCGTGGCCGATGTCATCTCCTACACCACCCTCAGCGGACAAAACTACGGCCAGCTCAATTTGACCGGGGCGGCCGCGGGCACCACCCTGACTTTGGCGCGCGCCATCTCCTCATTGCCTGCCGGTGTGTCTTTCAGTTGGAATTTTGACGCCAGCGTGCTGCAAAACACCCCCGTGGCCTGGCTCAAGCCAGGCAGCTATGCCGTATTAGATGGCTTGGCCGACCCGGCGGACATCACCCTCAGCATCGACCAAGCCACCCACCGCATTCGAGGCCTGGCATGCCTAAGTGGCACCGCCATCCGCGATGGTGCGGTCGATGCCCGGGCCTTGCAGGCGGTGCTGGCCTATCGCGCTCCCGCCGCAGAAGCGGGCACTTCAGCCCTTTTGGCGGTGTCCCTCGACGGCCAGCTGCGCAATGCCACCGGCCCGATCGACCTCGCTCGCATGCAGGTCGCTTTTCCCGGGGCGCCCACTGGACCGGTGCCTGAAGGCAAGGTCTGTGCCATGGTGGGCGATTGGCCTGCCACCATCAGTGCAGGTGTGGCCACCCCGCAACGCATCTCCTCCGCCAACATCGCCAGCAGCACCCATTTCTGTGCTTACCCGGGCGAAACAAGGTGGATCTACAACACCGCCAGCCCGCCCGTCACCCAGGGGCTGCAATTGTGCGGCAGCAATTACCAATGGCTGCCCCCGGCTCAGGTGGGTGACGGCTGCACATCTGCCAGCCTCTACACCGATCTGGGACGCAGCGGCTCAAACCAGCAGCCCGTTCACCTGCAATGCAACAACAGCCTATGGGAGCAACGGCAAACCTTGCGTGTGGCCAGAGAGGGCGACCTATGCAGCACAGACGGCATCAGCTCGCTATCGGAAGTCCATGCGGTAGACAGCAACGGCAAGACCCTCTATTGCCAGTGGATTGCCGGCAGACTGTCTTACAACCCCAATGTGACGACGTGGCAATCCAACCCAGTCGATGTAGCCCCCTCGGGGCAACGATTCACTGTTTTTTATGTCCACACCAACATTTCTGATTACGGTAGGGGCTCTATCGGTTGCGTGCCTACCAATCCCGCGTGCGTCAAAGGTCTTGACTTGCAAACCGACATGGCTTGTGCACCCGATGGCGGCATCTTCATCTACCGTTATCCGGACTTTAGCCATCGCAGGATTGGAATCTGCAAAGACTTCGGTTCGGGGCCGAAAATCGTGATCAAGTTTCTGCAATAGCCGCGGGCAAGTATTTGATGTGATGTGTTGTTTTTTTCTCAAGCCTCCATTTTTTCATTTTTAGGTTTTCAAAAAATAAAAATTATTGGCTAAAATGTTTGAAATAAATCCCAAGGAGGACATATGAAGAATACGAAAAAGTTCATTTTCACCCTGTGCTTGGGGGCTGCGCTGGGGGTTGCTCTGAGGGTAAACGCGGGCCAGCATGCCCAGCCAGAGCGCTCAGACGATCCGCGCATGCGCTTCATCGACTATGTCCCCAAGACGGTGACCAGCGTCAATGTCTACCCCGGCTTCCTGGTCCATCTGGTCTTCGCCGAAGGCGAGAAAGTGCGGCGCTATCACACCGGGCTGGGTCGAGGTTATTTCATCCGCACCACCGACAACGGCATCATGTTGCGCCCCAATGGCCGTCAACCCTCCACCAATCTGGTGGTTCAAACCAACCAGAACACCTATTACTTCGACTTGGTGGCCGATCTCCCCCCGCCAGATCTGGCCCCTGAGCACCGCCACCTCAACCCGCGCCTGGTGTATCGAATCGGCCTGCGTGAGCACCAGCAGGTTCAGACCGCATGGCTGAAAGAGCAAGCCGACCGCGCCTTGGCCTTGGCTGCCGCGCGTGCCGAACTGGCCCTGGCCAAGCACCCGGGCCAAGCTGAATCAGGCGACGCCCCCGAACCACTCTCCGTCACGCCAGATCAGGTGCGTTGACCCCCCCCGCATAACCCCACTTTACTCATGTTGCGTCAACCTTGGTCCATTTTGGAAGCGATTGGCTTCTGCGCGGTTGGGTCTGCCCCCATGGCAGTGGGGCAAAAGCGGCTTGGGCTTTATTTGCTTAGTCTGGGCTTGGGGCTTTGCCCCTTGGGGGCCATGGCAGGCGTGGCCTCTGGCCCCGCCGATGCCACTTGGGTGACGGCCCCGGGCTTTCATTCGGCGGCCAATCAAGCCCAGCCTAAAGCCAAAATCAAACCCGCAGCCCAGGGTTTGGCGCCCATTGCCGAATTTGACCCGCTGGTGCCTGACGCCGATTTCGGCGCGCCAGTGCCCGTCTCGCAGACCCAGTACATCGTCTCGGGCCCACCGGGTTTGAGGCCCTTGCAGGTCTATCACGACACCCAAAACACCCACATCGCCCTGGCCGATCAACTCGATCGTCCTTCTGTCCTGGTGCCTGCGCGTGGGGGCTTGCACCCCCATCAGGCTTGGGTGCGGGGTCATCAGATGTTGGTGCGCGGGGTGCCCGCAGAAATCGTGCTGGCCTACCCCGATGGCCGCTTTGTCAGCATCTCCCGCCTCAGCGACCCCACCCGTCAGGCCCGCGTCGCTGCGGCCACAGTGCCCATTCCATCGGCATCTGTCAAGGCCGCCACTGCCAACGCTGCCCCCGAAGACCAAAATGCTCAATCATTGCGCCAGCACATCGAGCAGCTGCAACAGCAGCAACGGGTGCAGCAGCAAGAGCAAGAACACAAACAACAACAGCTTCAGCAGCAGCAAGAGCAACACCTAAGGTTTCAACAGCAGCAACTCCAGCAAAACCAGCAACAACAGCAGCAGACCGAGATGCTCCAGCAAGAGTTGCGGCTGGCCCAAATCCGCATCCAGGAATTGCAGCAGCAACATCTGGAAGAGCAAACCCAGAAAATTCGCGCCCAGGCCCAGGCCCAAGAGTCATCTGCCCAAAAGGCCGAGGCAATCTCCCAATTGCAGGAATTGCAACAGCGCGTGGCTCGCACCGAAAGCATTGCGGCTTCACCCCCAAACCCCGGCCCGCAACCCGGGGCCGTGGGGGTGGCATCCGCGCCCTCTGCAGTGGCTGTTGTTGACAACTCCGGGTGGATCTTGCAAGCCGGTGAAACGGTGGCAAGTGCCTTGTCCCGTTGGGCGTCGGCCAGCAATCGTCGCTTGGTCTGGTCACCCAAGATGGATGTCCCGGTCCGTCGAACCAAGGTGTATCACGGTTCTCTTGAATCGGCCCTGCAGCAACTGACCCAGGATTTGAACAAAGCATTGCCCATCCTGATTCAGATCGAGCCTCAACTCATCCTCGTAGGAATCGCCCCATGAAATCCTCTCAATCCTTTATGGCCCCTGCCAGCGCGCGCACCCATCATGCCCAGCTTGTTTGGGCATTGGCCCTGTTGTTGGCTCTCGCCCTTCCATCTCATGCACAGAGTCAGTCTGCCGCCACGGGTGGGGCTGGTGCCGACAACGGCAGTCTCTTTGCCGCGCCCGTGGTTCGATTCTCTTCGGTGGAGCTTGAGCGGGTCCAAAAATTCGACACCATGGTCACCGACCGCAGCGTATCGCGCCTGCTGGATCGCTGGGCCCGCCAGGCCGGTGTGGGCTTTGTCTGGGACGCCAAGTCAGACGTCACCCTCAGTACCCAAGACCGCTTTGTGGGCACCATCGAGCAAGCCACCGAGCGCTTGATCGGCGGTTTGTCCGGCATCACCTTGCAGGCCTGCATCTACACCAATAACCCCCCTGTAATCCGCATCACTGAAAGTGGAACGCCATGCGAATGAACTTCAACACCCTCTTTGCGGCCACGGGCCTTATACTGGCATTGACTGGTTGTGGTGCCGTGGTGCAACAGGTGCAGCAAGACATCGACCACACGGTCCCCACCGAGCTCACCCCCAAAGGCCTGAGCAAATCCGCCGACATCACGGCCAAGCCTGAAGACATCGAGGCCGCCGCCGAAGCTCAAAAAACCAAGCCCGTTTTGCGTCGCGCCAGCAAACCCTGGTTTGGCAGCAGCGTCACCGCCCTGCCCAATCAAAACCTGCCTTCCAGCCTCACCCAGCACCAATTCATGGATTACGGGGCCGAACCGGTGCTGCCCGAATTGGTCTTTGTGCGCCTCTCTCAACTCACGGGCCTGCCTTTCAGGTATGAAAGCCCCACCAAAGAAAAAAGGGTCGAGGTCAGAACCGTACAGGCCAGCGAGTTGGACGATAAAAACCTGGGCAGCAAAGACAAGGCCGAGTCGGCACAGGTCGCCGAATGGGCGCGTGCACGTGCCAAGTCGGTCGGTGATTCCCCCTTGCAAATGCCGGTGGAAGTGCCCACCGGTGATGTCCGAAGCACCAAGCAAGCAGCTGGCGCATCCAAAGGGGCACCGGTCACCACCGAAAACTCCAGCGGTTTGCTCATGGTTTGGTCGGGCTCCATCGCCAGCTACCTCGATTGGGCCTGTGGCCAATTGGGTCTGACCTGGTCTTACGACGGCGGCACGGTATTGGTGTCACGCCTCAAAACCGTCACCTATCAACTGATGGCGGCATCCGGCAAACAAACCATACGCACTAGCACCTCAGGCACCAGCAACCTCGATACCGGCGGCGGCGGCTCTGGCAACAGTGGTGCGGCTGGCTCGCTCACCACCGCCAACACCACTGAGGCCGATCAGTTTGAGGCCACCATCAAAGCCATCGATGCATTGGCCAAAACCGAGGGCAGCCATATGTCGGTCAACCATGCGGTGGGCACCGTCACAGTCACCACCACGGGCACCCAGCATGCCCAGATCAGAAAATTCATCGAAGGCGAAAATCAACTCGCGAGCAAGCGCTTCAATGTCACCATCGACCTCTACACCGTCAGCACCACCGACGCCGAGAATTTCGGATTCAACCCCGCCAGCCTCATCGCCATCCATGGCAAGAGCAACATCGGTTACACCGGTGTGGCTGGGTTGGGCAACCAGTCTGGCAGTTATGGCTCAGCAGGCGTCCTGAAGTTCAATCGGCCCATCTATGACAACAACGGCAATCCATTGTCGCCGCAAAGCCTGGTGTTGCAGTCGCTGCGTGAAACCGGCTACGCGGTCGAGCATTTGCCTTTATCCCTCATCACACAGAACGCGGTTTGGGACACCAAAATGCGCGCCATCACCTCGGGATACATCTCCGAGGTCAGCAGCAACGTCAGTGCCACCACCCCGCCGGTGGTCACCCGCACGACCCGCATTGCCACTTTGGTCACGGGCGATACTTTTGCGGCCCAACCCACCCTCATGCCCGATGGCAGCGTGCGCCTGAATTACGCCATCACCCTCAAAACCTTGCAGGGCATCAAGAGCATCAACACCGACAGCAGTTCCAGCGCCGTGCAGGTCCAAATCCCGGAGGTCTCCAGCATCGTCACCAACTCGGTGGTCAAACTGGTGCCAGGTGAAAACCTCTTGCTCACAGGTTTGTCGCGCCGCGTGCTCAGCTCTTCCAATTCACGGCTGGCGCCTGATGCCCCCATCGCCTTGGGCGGCGCCGACGCCGGCAAAGTGTCGGTGGAACATCTGGTCATCCTGATTCGAGTGGTTCAAATATGAGTCGCAGTGTCCAAAGACTGGGCCCCATTGAGGTCATCGGTGACCTCGATTGGCCCAGCTTTCTGACCGAATCTGCTCGGGCCTATGCGAAAAAGCATTCGGCGACACACTGGATACAGATCGGCGAAAACCAGGGCTTTTACAGCCCTGAATCGATGGACATCGGTGAGAAGCCGTTTGCTGGAGCCTTGTACTCTGTGGCGGCGCTGGTCTATGGCCTCTTCAGTCAAATGGCCGAGAAGTCTGAGCGCAATATCCGCGAGTTGGATGTGCTGGTCTTATTGCCCAGCCAAGCCCCCGATGAAGTGTGTTGGGTGCGCCTCGACGATGGGGTGATCACCCAAGACCTGATCATGACCGGCATCGACGCCCTCGATCGCTTGCGTCATTTGCCCAGTTATGTCACCGTCTACTCGGCCTTGGATGCTGAGTTGCCCCATGCCAACATCAAGCCCATCAACTGGCGGATGTTGGTGCGCCAGTTGCCTCGCGAAGCCCGCATCCGGGCTGCCAAGTTCCAGATCAAAAACCTCAGTCGCCGGGCCAAAATATTAACGGCAGTCGGTGTATTGGCTACTGTTGCCCTCATTGGTGGCGGCATCGCCTTATACCAAGCTTTAAAGCCCCCGAAAGTGGTAGAGGTCCCCGTCGACCACACCGACACCTACTGGGACACGTTCAAAACCATCCAGTCCAAAGCAGGCGACAAAATATTTGCCCAAAAAATTTGGAACGAACTGACAAAACTTCCACTGGTGGAAGATGGATGGTCACGGGTCCGGGTCATTTGCAGGGTCGATCAGTGCAACCACGACTGGAACTTGATGGCAGGCAGCATTCAGACCCTTGAGGCCAAGTACAAAGTCTCCAGTTATGCAGGAACCAGTGCCCGCACCGAGGTGCCCAACACCTTCGTGCCATTGCACGACCCCAACGAATTGATCGAATCACAGCAGGTCGAGAAATTATTGGGCAAAGTGCGAGAGGAGGTGGGCAAGAGTGATCTGAACTTTAGCTTGGAAATTTCCAACCCGACGCAGGTGAATTTGCCGGGCCTGACCCATGTGAAACGCTTTGCCAGTCAACGCACGTTCATCATCAAAGCCAAAGCCAGTTCGTTTGCTGAAATCTTGCAAACCTTGCCTGACAGCGCCGTCATCGACCAAATCGATCTCACCATTGAAATCGAACCAAAACTTGTCATTGAAGGAAAAGTGTATGTCCTTTAAACCACTCGCCCTCATCGCTTTGACCATCGGCACTGCGGCCTGGGCCCAACCATCTTCCGGTGTGGCACCCACCGTCATACAGGTGCCTGTGGTCATCCCTTCGGTCGGTGATTTGCTCGAAGCTCAAAAGCGCAAGGCCACCACCGAATACATCCGCCGCTTGAAGTTGCAAGACCCCGATATCTCCGACGATGGCAAGCTTAAATTGCCCGAGGTGACCCCGCGCTTCAGTCTGGCGGTGCGCTACCTGTTTGGCACGCCTGATCAGGTCAAGGCCCTCATTGAAACTCAGGGCACCCAGCGCACCCTTCAAACAGGCGACAAATTCGCGGGTTTTGATGTGCGGGTCACCGCGCAGGGGGTTTCCTTTTTATTGACCCGAAAAGGGGAAAAAGAGGGTTGGACCGAGCCGCAAAGGCCTGGCCTTTATCAGGAGTATTACTGATGCCACTGCCAGATCTGAAATCCATGCTCAGTCGTTTCAAGCCGGGGGCTGAACACACCGGTGCTGTTGCAGCAGACGAGGGCGACAATCAGTCCTTGGAAGCCTATTTGGGTGCTGCAGACCCTAACGAAACACTCGATTTGCCGCCGCCCACCACAGTCGGTGACATCGACTGGAGCCGTGAACCCTTGGCTTCCACACCCGAGTACGTGGCCATCCTGACCGGGGGCGACAACGTCAACGAGAGCATGCGCGTGCCCATCGACTTGCCCATCGTCGGGGTACGAACACAAGCCCAAAACGCCCTGGTATTGTTCACCCCCGAGGCCAATCGTCGCCTGGTCGTGCGCATCAGAAACCTGCTGGCCGACGCCCATTTCAAGCCCGAACTGCAGCCCGTCACCACCGAGGTGATGGAGGCCATCAAACGCCATCAGGCCAGGGCGGCTTCGCGCACCACCGAGGCCTTGACCGAGGCCGCACAACAGTTTGCCGCCTGGGTGCGGGTCGCCATGCGCCAGGGCGCGATTGACATGCACCTCGAGTGCCGCTCTGAAGGGCAGGGCGCCGTGCTCATGCGGGTGCACGGAGAGCTCGAACCCATCGCCACCGGCATCGAATCGTACACGGTGCTCACCACCATCAAAGCCGCCTACGAAACGCTGGCCGCCGACAAAACCAATAGCGATGGCACATTCACCGACAGCAAAAGCGTCAACTGCATGATCGACACCAAGCTGGGCATTCCCGGCCTGCAATTGCGCTTCACGACCCAGCGTGGTTTGTTCGGCCCCAAGGCGTCCATTCGCTTGCTGCGCACCAGCGTTGACACGCCCATCATGGATTACGCCGAAATGGGCTTTGCCCCCAGTCAGGTCACCTTGCTCGATCGGGCGGCCCGCCTCGAAAGCGGCCTCATTTTGTTCTGCGGGGTCACCGGTTCGGGCAAAACCACTGTCGAGCGTCGCTTCATGGCCTTCCACCCCTTGGTCGGCAGCGGGGCTTTGTACCAGGTGGCCGACCCCATCGAATACGCCATCCCGGGGGTGCACCAAATCCCGGTTCAGCGCGACATCACCCAGGCCGGGGGGGGGCACACCAAAGACGAATATGCCTCCACCATCGAGAGCCTTTTGCGGATGGACCCCGACCTCATCTCCATCGGTGAAGTCCGTGACACCATCAGTGCCCGCGCCGCCGCCAGCGTGGCCAAATCCGGCCACGTGGTCATGGGCACCCTGCACGCCGACGGCTTGGCGGGCGTGGTCAACCGCCTGACCGACCCGCACTTGGGCCTGACCCGCGAAGAACTCACCACCAGCTCGATGTTGGCCTTGCTTCAATACCAGGCCCTCGTGCCGACTTTGTGCATCAATTGCAAGATACCGCTCAATAAGTACGAGGTCGACAAAGAAAACCCCGATGACCGTCACCTGGTCAATATGGTGAAGGCCCTGCATGACCCCATCAAAATCCCTCTCGATCAATTGCACGTGCGCAACCTCAAGGGTTGCAAGTTCTGCAACCATCGGGGGCAATCGGGGCTGACCATCGTCTCCGAGATGATGATCCCAGATGACTATTTCCTGGCCTACAGCCAAAAGGGCATGGACCGCGATGCCTGGCACGATCACCGCCTGCGCTACTCAGATCGCGACCTCACATCGGGCAATCAGGACGGAAAAACCGTGGCTGAACACGCCATCTACAAAATTTTCACGGGTTTGCTAGACCCGCGCGTCCTGTCCCGATTCGTCCGAGATGCCGATCGCTTCGAACACCTCGAGGACAAAAAGTGAGTTGGCAAGACACCTTGGAACGCCTGGAGCTGGCAGGCGCTTGGAGCGAACGCGAAGCGTTTTATGTCGAGTTGGCTCAGTCTTTGCGCGAAAAAGAACTCTTGCTCGATTTCGCCAATGCCGAGTTGAAAATTGCCAACTCCAAGCGGATGCGCAATCCCGCCCGCGCCTCCTTGATGGAGGCCATACGGCGGCAGTATCGGCGGGGCCGCACCACCTTGTCAGAGGTGTTGCCGCAGGTTATGCCCAAAACCGACGCCACCACCTTGCGCATCCTGGCCGATGCGCGCAACCCGGCCTCGGTGCTCGAAAACCTGGCGCAAGCCGTGCGCGACCAAAAGCAGATCACCAGTGTGGTGCGCAAAGCCTTGGTGCAGCCCATTCTGGTCACCATCGTCGGCTCTGTTTTGGCCTTGGTCTTGGCCAAATTCGTGTTCCCTAACGTCATCGCCAGCGCCAAAATCACCCTCACAGGCATGGCCGGCGTCGCCAATTTCGTGGCCACCATGATCGCGAGTTATTTGCTACCGGTTTTGCTCACTTTGATCATCGTCCTGATGGTCACCCGCTTTGTGATTTTACCCAACGCCACAGGCGGTTGGCGGTTCTGGCTGGAAGATCTCTCAGGCTCAACCCGCGTGTTCATGCGCATTGTGTTGCTTCCGGTGCAGCCCCAAATTGAAATCTACCGCGAGTATCGAAGTGTGATCATGCTCAATAACATCGCGGTCTTGCTCAATGCCGGCAAAGACCTGCTCACCTCGCTCGAACTGGTGGCGCAACGCGGCAACCGCTGGGAACGCTATCGCATCCACCAGTGCATGAACATTTTGCGCCGCAACCCGGGTGAATACATCCGCGCCTTCGAGTCCATTCTCAGCGGTCCTGTGCTGCAAAGTCTGGCCACCACGGTGCGCCGTGGCAAGGCCGACTTCGCCGCCGAATTGGTCCGTGGCGCCAGCAAAATGCGTGAATCGGCCGAGAAAAACGTGGCCGACACCATGGCCATGATCAACAAGTTTCTGATCGGCGTGGTCTTGGGCACCAATGTCTTTTTGTATGGCGGCATGGTGATGGCCGTCATGCAATTGCGCGACGCAATCTCCAAGGTCTGAAGACCCGGACGCTATGCCCGGGGTTCAGCCCTGGCGCGACTTCAGATGCGTCTGGGCGGCTTGGGCCATCGTCATGAACACAGCCCCTGCCTTTTGCAAGCGCTCCACCAAATCTTCCATCCACAGCATGCGATACCCGCGCCCGATCACATAGGGGTGCATGGTATAGGTCAGTATGCCTTGCTGTGTGGTTTTTTGCATATAGGTGAATTCATCGAACCAGCCTTGCATGACCGTGCGCGGGGACTGTAGCCCCGGCATGACGGTGTTTTGCCAGCGCATGTATTCAAAATGAGGGTGGTCATCCATGGTCCAGCTGATGGGCATTTCCAGAATGCCAGTGGCTTGACCAAAATGGAAGGGCTTGCCCAACTCGGCCCGGTCGCCCTGGCGGGCGAAATAAGGTGAGTAATCGTCCCCCATCAGGCTGCTGTCATACAAAAAGCCGTGGGCTTGCAGCAAATCGAGGGTGTTGGGGCTCAGATCCCAGGCCGGTGAGCGATAGCCCACCGCCCCTTGTCCGGTGAGTCGCCGGATGGATTCCTGTGCCCGATCAAAATCAGCACTTTCTTCTTCACGCGTCTGGCTGGCCGGCACGATGTGGGCCCAGCTGTGGTGGCCAATCTCATGCCCATCGGCCACGATCCGCTCACAGGCTTCGGGGTAAGACTCGATGGTAAAGCCCGGCACAAACCATGTGCTGGGTATTTGCATGCGACGCAGAAAATCAAGAATGCGCTTGGAAGCCACCACCCCGAACTCACCCCTCGAGATGGGTGTCGGCGTGGTCAGCCCGCGGGAGATGAAGCCGGATTGGGCGTCAAAATCAAAAGTCAGGCAAACAATGTGCTGTGTCATGGGTTCTGTTTTCGAAAGGCTGTATCAGGCAGCCCTCAGTATGAATCTGCGCCGAGTTTGTGGCAAGCCCTACTGTCACCTGTGGTTCTCCAGCTTCTTATTGATAGATTGGTAACTTCCCTACTGTCAAATCGGGCCCGGTCGTTTAAGGTACGGTTTGTGGCCGCTGCCCAGGTCTGTTTTTTTTGGTTTTTTTGATGTCCATCTCCACCCCTACGCAGAACCCATCCGCCGCATCACCTGCCCACGGCTGGTTTGAGCGCTACAGCACCCTGTGTTTGGTGGTGGTGCTGGTGGCATTGTGGGAAGGCCTGGTTCGGCTTTTCGATGTGCCGCAATTTTTATTGCCCGCACCCAGCGAGGTGCTTGCGCTCACCATCGCTGAATGGGACCTGATCCAAAACCACTCTCTCTCCACCATCGGCTCCATTTTGTCGGGTTATGTCTGCGCGGTCGCATTTGCACTGTTCGTCTCTGCGCTAATGATTCGCTTCCCCCTGTTCGAGCGCCTCATCATGCCCATTTTTGTCGGCATGCAAAGCGTCCCCAAAATCGCCATCGCCCCGCTCATCCTGGTCTGGGTGGGGGCCGGTTCCGGGTCCAAGATCCTGGTCGTCATGTCCATCGCCTTTTTCCCCATCGTCATTAACACCATGGCCGGCTTCAAAGAGGTTGACCGAGGCTTGGCCGATGTCTTCCGTTCGGTGGCCGCCAGCGAACGGCAATGGTTGTTCAGATTGCGTCTGCCCTATGCCTTGCCCTACATCTTTGCCGGCTTGCGCATCGCCACCACCTTGGCTGTGTTGGGCGCCATCGTGGCCGAATGGCTGGCGGCCTCCAGCGGCCTGGGCTATCTGGTGCTGTCGGGCAGTTTCAACTTCAACACCGCCCGCTCTTTTGCGGCTATTTTGGCTTTGGCCATCATCGGCACCTCTTTCTTTGCCCTGATGTCCTGGCTAGAGCAGCGCATCTCCTGGCGCAGCGTCCAAGTTCAAAACCACTGAACCATTAGAAGGTCCCTTCCATGTCTCATCTCACATCCATTCGCCCATCCCTTCGCCTTGGCTCTTTCGCTTTTGTGCTCGCCATGCTGGGCTCTGCCCCCGCCATCGCCATGGACAAAGTGGTCATGCGCATCAACTTTTCCGCATGGGGCATGCATGCCCAGTACTACGGTGGCAAGGCCCAGGGTTTTTATGAAAAAGAAGGCATTGATCTGGAGATCAGGCCGCCGGCCGCCGGCCAGCAAAACGAAGTTCTGATCGGCACCGGCAAAGAACAATTCGGGGTCGGCAACATCGACTCATTCGTCAAAGCCAAGTCCAGTGGCCTGCCCATTGTCTCGATCATGATGGACCAGCCCGATAACCCCTTTGCCGTCGTCACGCTGGCCAAGGGCGGCATCGATTCACCGGCCAAGATGAAGGGCATGAAACTGGCCTGGTTCCAGACCAATGTCCCGGCCATGATCGACCCCATGCTCAAAGCCGGCAACCTGACCCGCAAAGACATCGAATTCGTCTCAGTGGCCCGTGGCTCCGAGGTGCAGATGCTGGCTGCGGGGCAGGTCGATGCCCTGTTTGGTTTTGCCTATGGTCAGGCGCTCACCCTGGAAGCCCGTGGCTTTCCCGTCAAGGTCTTCCCCATCCGTGACTTTGGCGTGCGACTCTACGGCACCCACATCTACACCAACGAAGACCTCATCAAGAAGAACCCCGATTTGGTCAAGCGCTTTGTGCGCGCCACATTAAAGAGCTTGGCCTGGACCCATGGCAACGTCGAAGAGGCCATGAAAGAAGTCGTCAAGGTCTCGCCCGACCGTGACCTCAAGCTCGAATCGCGCAAGCTGCGCATGATCTACGACATCTACAACAACGGTGACTATGCCACCCGCTTCGGGGTCATGAACGCCGACAAATGGGCTTCCACCATCGACATCATGGCCACAGCGGGCGACCTCGCCAAAAAGCCCACCCCCCAGTCCATGTTCACCAACCAGTTTGTCGAATCACTCGATGAGGCCAAAACCCTGGCCACCCTGATCAAGCAGCCTGCCAAGTGAACGATCGCCCTGCCTCCACGGCCACCGACACCGGTGGCATTGCCATTCGCGAAGTCAGTCAGATTTTTGAAATCGGGCAGGGCGATCCTGTTCAGGCCCTGCAGTCGGTCAGTCTGAACATCCCTCCTGGCTCCTTTGTCTCCATCGTCGGCCCCTCGGGCTGCGGCAAAAGCACCTTGCTGAAAATCCTGGCCGATCTTTTGCAACCCACCGCCGGGCATGTCAGCATCGAAGGCAAAACCCCGGGCGACTTGCGCCGCGACGGGCGCATCGGCCTGGTGTTCCAGCAGGCCAACCTCATGCCCTGGCTGAATGTGGCGCAAAACATCACCCTCATGCGAGACCTGGTGCGCGATCGGGGCATCCCGGTCAGCGACACGCTCGATGTCCAAGAGCTCATCGATGTGGTGGGTCTAGGCGGTTTCGAAAAAAAGCACCCGCACCAGCTCTCTGGGGGCATGCAGCAAAGGGTGGCACTGGCGCGTGCCCTCTTGCTTGACCCGGCCCTGTTGTTGATGGATGAACCCTTTGCGGCCCTCGACGAAATCACCCGCGACCGCATGGGCTTTGAGCTGATGCGCATCTGGCAACGCTACCAAAAGACAGTGGTGTTCATCACGCACTCACTGGCCGAGGCGGTGTTTCTGTCCGATCAGGTGATCTTGATGAGTGCCCGTCCAGGGCGCATCCATCGCATTCACACCATTGATTTGCCGCGCCCGCGCGATGAAGAAATGCGCCTCTCAGACGCATTCGCGCAATGGGTGGGTACCCTGCACCGGGAACTCTATCAGGTGATGAAATGACCGCTGACCCTATCATCCCCGCCTTGACCGTGGGCGAAGACCCCATCGAGCGCGGCCTCGCCCATGGCCGACAGTTTTCGGCGCAGATTGAACGCAATCTGCAAACCTATCTACAGCGCTTTTTGTCCTCCGGCCTCAGCCATCAGGCGGCCATGCAAGAGGCCCAGCGCTGGTGGGATGCCATGGCCACCCAAGACCCCGAATACACGGCAGAAATGCAGGGCTTGGCCCAGGGCAGTGGCCGCAGCCCGCAGGAAATCGCCTTGCTCAATGCCCGTTACGAAATCGCCTTTCAGTTGTTTGGCAAAGATGCCACGCAATCCTCAAGGGCGGCGGTCGAAGAAGCCGACGGCTGTACCACCTTCGGGCTCTTGCCCGAGATGAGCGCCAATGGCCATGTCTGGCTGGGCCAAAACTGGGATTGGCTCGCTGGCGTGCATGGGCAAAACCTGGTGCTGCGCATCATCCGACGCCAAAAACCCAGCCTGATTTGTCTGACCGAAGCCGGCATCGTGGGCGGCAAAATGGGCCTCAATGAACACGGGCTGGGCCTGGTCGAAAACGGCCTGGCTTCTTCGCACGATGGCCGCAACCCGTATTCGGCGCCATTTCACATGCGCTGTCGCCAGGTGCTTGACGCCACGCGCTTCGATCAGGCCATCTCACCCATCGTCTCCACCCGTCGCACCTGCTCGGCCAACTTCGTGGTCGGCAGCCACGAGGGCGAGATCATCGACTTCGAAACCAGCCCCGATCATCATCAGATGATTTTTCCGCAAGACGGTGTGGTGACCCATTCCAACCACTTTCTCACCCCTGGCCACGGCGAGTCGCAGATGGAAAAAATCAGCCCCAGCACCCTGTTTCGGGCCCATCGCATGCGCCAACTCTTGCAGCGCAAGCGCCAACCCCTGACCCAGGCCGACATGCAAGCTGCCATGGCCGATCACTTCAGCCACCCGCATGCCCTGTGCCGTCACCCCGACCCGACCCAGCCCGCCCCCAAGCAGACCATGACCACCGCCGCCGTGCTCATGGACCTCACCGATCGCGTCATGTGGGTGGCCAACGGCCCGCCATGCAGCTATGCCTTCCACGCCTTCAAGCTCTGACATGACGGTACATCGACTGAAAATCCTGATGGAGGGGGCCAGTGGCCGATTGGCCCGCACCCAACACCTCCCGGCCCTGATGCAAATGCGCCAAGAAGGCGGGCTGATCTTGCCTGATGGCAGCGCCTGCCTGCCCGAACCGGTGCTGTTGGGGCGCAACCCCGACAAAATGCGGGCCCAGGCCGACGCACTGGGGCTGGCCTGGTCGGTGGATCGCGAGGCCGCCCTGGCCGACCCGCAGGCCTCCATCTACTTTGATGCCTCAGCCACTGCGGGGCGTTTTGAGCGGGCCACACAGGCTTTGCAGGCGGGCAAACACGTCTACCTCGAAAAACCGCTCACCGACACCCTCGATCAAGCCCTCTCATTGCATCGCCTGGCCACCCGTCTGGGTTTGCGCAACGGCGTCGTACAAGACAAGCTTTACCTGCCAGGCCTGCACAAAATGAAGAAGCTGCTCGACAGCGGCTCGCTCGGGCAAGTGCTGTCGGTCAAACTCGAATTCGGCTGGTGGATCTTTGACGGCATATACAGCGCCGCACAAAGATCCAGCTGGAATTACCAACGCGCCGGGGGTGGTGGATTGATCCTCGACATGTACCCGCACTGGTGCTACATGATCGAGCGCCTCATCGCCCCCATCGAATCGGTGACTTGCCTGCCACGCACCTTGGTGCCCCGGCGGGTCGACGAAGCAGGGCGTCCCTATGCCGTCGATGTCGAAGACTACGCCATGGCCATGCTGCAGCTGCAAGGCGGGATCCCGGTGCAGATCTTCTCCTCGTGGGCGACCCGTTTGCGGCGTGACGACATGCTGACCCTGCACATCGACGGCACCCTGGGCTCTGCCGTATGTGGCCTGCACACCTGTCGCTACCAAAGCCTGGCCGCCACCCCCAAGCCCGGCTGGAACATCGCACAAGAGCGCACCGAAAGCCTGTACGACCAGTGGCAGACCATCCCCGATGTCGACCCCTATGCCAACGCCTACCGACGGGGCTGGGAGCAATTCCTGGCTCACGTGGTCTTGGGCACCGAATTCCCCGCTCCATTCCTGGCGGGTGCGCGCGGCTTGCAGCTCATCGACGCCTGTCACCGCAGCCACCACACCCGAGCCTGGGTCGATATGCCGCCGCTGGGCGACTGAATTTTTTTGCTTTATCCACTCCAACTTCATCATCATCATCATGGAAAAACTCATTGAAGAAAAAGACGGCATGATCATCGAATGGGATGTGCCCATCGTCATGAGCGACGGCACCACCATGCGTGCCGACATCTTCCGCCCCCCCACGCCCGGAAAATACCCCGCCATCCTCACCTACGGCCCTTATGCCAAGGGCTTGCCATTTCAAGTGGGCTACAAAACCGCCTGGCACCGCATGGTCACCGCTTACCCCGAGGTGGCCCAAGGTACCAGCAACAAGTACCAAAGCTGGGAGCTGGTTGACCCCGAAAAATGGGTGCCCGATGGCTATGTGTGCGTCCGGGTGGACTCGCGCGGCGCGGGCAACTCCGAAGGCTTCCTCGATGTCTGGTGCGCCCTTGAGGCGCAAGACCAGGCCGAGTGCATCGAGTGGGCCGCCGTGCAAGAGTGGTGCAACGGCAAGGTGGGCCTCAACGGCATTTCTTATTACGCCATGAACCAATGGCAGACGGCGGCCTTGCAGCCCCCGCACCTGGCCGCCATGTGCGCCTGGGAAGGTTCATCCGATTACTACCGTGAGCTTTGCCGCCACGGCGGCATACTCAGCGATTTCTTTGGCGGCTGGTATTTGCGCCAAGTCAAGTCGGTGCAGTACGGCGTGGGCGAAAAGGCCGAGAAAAACCCCAACAATGGCCGCTCTGTTGCGGGCGACATCACCCTCAGCGACGAAGAGCTGGAAAAACGACGCGCCGCCAGCGACATCAGCATCCAGAACCGCGAGATGATCGACGAAGATTACCTCTCGCGCATGCCCGATCTGTCCAAGATCAAGGCCCCCGTGCTGTCGGCGGGCAACTGGGGTGGGGTGGGCTTGCACCCCAGGGGCAATTTCGAAGGCTATCTGCGTGCCGGTTCGGCGCAAAAGTGGCTGGAAGTGCACGGCGACACCCACTTCTCGCACTTCTACTCCAATTACGGCCTGGCACTGCAAAAGAAGTTTTTCGGGCAATTTCTGAAGGGCGAAAACAACGGCTGGGATCAGATGCCCAAGGTCCAACTCAACATCCGCCACCCAGGCGAAAAGTTCGTCTGGCGCGCAGAAAACGAGTGGCCGCTGGCGCGCACCCAATGGACCAAGTTCTACCTGCACCCCAAAGACATGCGCCTGAGCCCCGAGCCCGTGAGCGATCGCACCGTCATGACCTACCACACCCGCTCCGAAGGCCTCAGCTTCAGCACCGGCCCCTTGGCGCAAGAGATGGAGATCACCGGCCCCATCGCCGCCCGATTGCGACTCTCCAGCGACACCCGCGACGCCGATGTGTTCCTGGCCGTGCGTGTGTTTGACCCGCAAGGGGTCGAGGTCTCCTTCATCGGCTCCAACGACCCGCGCACCCCGGTGGGCCTGGGCTGGTTGCGCGCCTCGCACCGCAAAACCGACCCGGCCCGCTCTTTGCCCTATCGCCCCTGGCACACCCATGACGAAAAACAGTGGCTGACACCGGGCCAAGCGGTGGACCTCGATGTCGAAGTCTGGCCGACATGCATCGTCATCCCCAAAGGCTATACCCTGGTCTTCAATGTGCGCGGCAAAGACTATCGTTACGACGATGTCGGCGTGGTTCTGCCCTTTGACACCCGACCCATGTACGGGGTAGGGCCGTTCTCGCACGAAAACCCGGTAGACCGCCCGCCCGAAATCTTCCATACTCAGAACCATCTGCATTTCGGCCCCGATCACCAGCCCTATGTCTTGCTGCCTGTGATTCCCCAGGCTTGAATGCGCGCCAGCACCGCCCACAAACCAGGAGCATACCGATGACCAAACCGATTTCTTCCTCACGCCGTCGGATCGGCCTGGCGGCGCTGGCCACCTTGAGTGGCGTGCCCGGATGGGCTTGGGCCCAAGGGTCCTACCCGCAGCGGCCCATCAAGCTCATCGCCCCGTTTCCACCGGCTGGCACCAGCGATGTGCTCTCCCGCATCATCGCCCGCAAGCTCGGCGAGGCTCTGGGTCAGACCATCACCGTCGAGAACAAGCCCGGGGCCAGTGCCAACATCGGGCACGATTTCGTGGCCAAGTCCAACCCCGACGGTTACACCTTGGTCATCACCAACAGCAGCGTGTTTGTCAGCAACCCCTATCTGTTCAAGCGCATGCCCTTTGACCCCTTCACCGATTTTGAGTCCATGGGCCTGGTCGCCTCGGCGGGGCAGGTCCTCATCGTGCACCCCTCCGTGCCCGCGCGCACGGTGGCTGAACTCACGGCCTTGGCCAAGTCGCGCCCTGGCAAGCTCAACTTCGGGTCCGGCGGCAAGGGCATCCAGTCGCACGTCAGTGGCGAGATGTACAAAGCGGCCGTGGGGGTGGACATCGTGCACGTGCCCTACAAGGGCACCATCCAGGCCGTCACCGATCTGGTCGCCGGACAGGTTGAAATGGTGTTCTCCGACATGGTCCCGGCCATGCCCCAGATCAAAGCCGGCACGGTGCGCGCCCTGGCCGTGACCTCGGCCACCCGCTCCAGCGCCTTGCCCGATGTCCCCACCATGATCGAGGCCGGCGTGCCAGGCTTCAATGCCGGGGTCTGGTGGGCCTTGCTCGGCCCCAAAGGCACCCCGCCTGCGGTGATACAGCGCATCAACACCGAATGGGGCAAGATCAGCAAAGACCCCGAAGTGGTCGAAGCCTACGCCAGACTGGGCGTCAACACCGAACACAGCACACCGGCCCGGGTGCTCGAGATGGCGCGTGCCGAGTACCCGGTCATGGGCAAGCTCTTGCGCGACGCGGGTGTGCAGGCGGAATAAGCCCATGCAAAGACGTCTTTGGCTGCAAACCGCCCTGATCGGGACTTGGGGGTCGTCTGCACTGGCCCAAAAGCCCAACCTGGGCCCCTCGACCATCGTCTTGCCGTTGCAAGCCGGCAGCGCATCAGATGTGGCGGTGCGATACATGGCCGAGCGACTCACGCAGCGGCTGGGACGTGGCTTTGCGGTCGAGAACATCGCCGCCGCCGCCGGTTTGGTCGGGCTGGATCGACTCTCCAAAGCCCGCACCGACGGCACGGTGGTCGCTGCGCTCAACAACAGCATCATGACCATCCTGCCGCACTTGCAGGCGCGCCAGATCAAGGTCGATACCCAGTCCGACTTTGTCCCGCTGACAGGCATCGCCAACATCCCCACATTTTTTGCCGTGCCGGGCGCTTCAACGATCCACCACATTTCTGATTTGGTGCGCCGCGCCCGCGAGCCGGGCAGCCGCATCACCTATGCATCCGGCGGCGTGGGCAGCCCGCAGCACCTGGCCACCGAAATGTTCAAGTCCTTTACCGGGGTCGATCTGACCCATGTGCCTTATCGAGGGGCCAGTCAGGCCACCCTGGCCGTGGCCAGCGGTGAGGTCGATGTCATGTCCATGGCGCTCTCGCTGGCGCAGCCTTTTTTGGCCGATGGTCGGGTGCGCCTGATCGGCTATTGCGGCCCTGAACGCCATGCCCAGTTTCGCGACATCGCGACTCTGCGTGAGCAAGGCGTCAAAAATTACGATTACTCGTCCTGGATCGCATTGTTCTACCACCGCGATGTACCGGCCGATGTGGCCCAGGCCTTGGCCGCCGAGGCGCAGGCCATCGCCCACGACCGTGAATTCCAGGTGCAACTCATACGCGCCGGCTTGGAGCCATGGCCCAGAACCGCCCAGGAGTTGCGTGCCATTGTTCAGGCCGACCACCGCCGCTGGAAAGGCATCATTGAGCAGGCCAAAATTCAGGGCTGACTCGCCATGACCGTTTTGGCCGCTGGCTATCAGGGGGATGCCTCCATACTGACCCAAGCCATGCATGAAATGGCCCAGGGCTTGCGCCGATGTGGCGGGCGCTGGCATGACCTGTCCTGGCAAGCCAACGTCACCGCCCAAGGCGAAACAGCCGCCAGCCTCTTTGAATCTGTCGAAAACAATCAGCGGCAACTGTGCTACATGGCCTCGGGCTATCTCAGCCACCGGGTGCCCGAGTTGCAGGTGCTGGACCTGCCCTTTGCCCATCCCGATCGTCAGGCCCTCTTTGACACGCTCGACGCACAGGGCGGCGCTTTGCTGTCAGCGTCTATCGCGCAGCGCAGCGGCTATGTATGTCTGGGCTTCTGGGACAACGGCCAGCGTCACATCTCCAACGCGGTGCGCCCCATCCTCCACCGCGACGACGCACACGGCATGGCCATCCGCACGCTCGACAGTGCCTTGTATCGCGCCAGCCTGGATGCCATGGGTTTCACAGCCCGCACCTGCGATGTCAAAGACCTGGTGCCCTGGGTGCGCCAAGGCGTGGTGCAGGCCCAGGAAAACCCCCTCACCAACTACCTCGGCTTTGAGCTCTGGCGCGACCACCCCCATGTCAGCTTGACCGGGCATTTTTGGGGGGCTTTGCTGCTCTTGTGTCCGGCCCGGTGGTACAGCTCGCTTCTTCCGTTTGAGCGTGAGCAACTGCACGAAGCGGCAGACCACGCCACGGGTTTACAACGCCGCTTGGCGGCCAGCGAAGACGCCCGCGCCCTGGCCCGGCTTTCCGAATTGGGCGTGCAGGTCGTGCCTGCCCATCAGATCGACCTGGCGGGGTTTCGGGCGTCGGTGCATGAGGTATGTGCGTCCGTGCGGCGTGAACTCCCTGGCCGCCTGGTGCAGGCTTTTGGGTTAAGCTAGAGTGCCCGGGCCTGCAGTGCCTGGGGCCGAGGCTGCCATGACCCATCTTTCACATGACCAGATCTTGATGACCGGCGCGGCCGGTGGCCTGGGCCAGGCCATGCGCGCACGCCTCAAGGCCAACTGCCGCCGCTTGCGCCTCAGCGACATCGCACCCATGGCCCCGGCCCAAGACCACGAAGAAGTGGTGCAAGCCGATTTGGCCGATGCGCAAGCCGTGCACCAAATGGTGGCGGGTTGTCAGGCCATCGTCCATTTTGGCGGGATCTCCACCGAGCAGCCTTGGCAGCCCATCTTGCAAGCCAACATCATCGGTGCCTATCACCTCTACGAGGCGGCACGCGTGCACGGTGTGCGCCGCATTTTCTTTGCCAGCTCCAACCATGTCATGGGCTTTTACCGCCAAAACGAAGTGGTCGATACCCTAAGCCCCCCCCGGCCCGATGGCTTGTATGGTTTGTCCAAAGCCTTTGGCGAAGACCTCTCGCGGCTTTACTTCGACCGTTATGGCATCGAAACCGCCTGTGTCCGCATCGGCTCCTCTTTCCCCGAGCCGAAAGACCGCCGCATGCTGGCCACCTGGCTGAGCTACGACGACCTGCACCGGCTGATCACCGCTTGCCTGACCACGCCCGTGCTGGGGCACAGCATCATTTATGGCACCTCGAACAACAGCGTATCCTGGTACGACAACCGCTTGGCACGCCACATCGGCTTCCAGCCCCAAGACAGTTCAGATGTGTTCCGGCCTGCCGTCTTTGAGCGCACGCCCGAGCCTGACCCGAGCGACCCGACGGTACAGTATCAGGGCGGCGCATTTGTGCGCATCGGCCCTTTCTCATGAATTTGACCGCCAGGTGTGAGCCTTGAACCCACTCAGCGACCCTGAATCTTTGGCCGCCATCGGCCTGACTTTGCAACTGGCCAGCGTCACCACGCTGGTCTTGCTCTTGTTGGCCACCCCCTTGGCCTGGTGGCTGTCGCAAACCCGTTCACGTTGGCGCAGCGGCGTATCTGCCCTGGTCAATCTGCCCCTGGTGCTGCCCCCCACCGTGTTGGGCTTTTATTTGCTGATCCTGATGGGGCCGCAGGGCGCACTGGGGCAACTCACACAGGCCTTGGGTTGGGGCCTCATGTCATTCAGCTTCAGCGGCCTGGTGTTGGGCTCGGTCTTGTTTTCCTTGCCTTTTGCGGTGCAACCCATGGTGCATGCTTTTATGGCCATAGGTCGCCGCCCCCTCGAAGTGGCGGCCACGCTGCGGGCCTCACCGCTGGACGCTTTTTTTTATGTCGCCTTGCCGCTGGCGCGCGGCGGTATCCTCACGGCGGCAGTCCTCAGCTTTGCCCACACGGTGGGCGAGTTCGGCGTGGTGCTGATGATCGGCGGCAACGTGCCCGGGCAAACGCGCGTGGTCTCCACCCAGATTTACGGCCACGTCGAGGCCATGGAGTACCCGCAGGCCCATGTCCTGTCGGCGCTGATGGTTGTTTTTTCCCTCATCGTGTTGTGGTGGCTCACCCGCATGGGTGAACGTCGTTCTCAGGATCGCCCATGAGCGCCACAGGGGCTGACCACGATCTTTTCGTGCGCCTGCGTTTGCAAAGGGCCAAATTTGAGTTGTCGGTGGACCTGGCCTTGCCGGGCAGCGGGGTCACTGTGCTCTTTGGCCCATCGGGTTCGGGCAAAACCTCCATCTTGCGGTGCATGGCGGGTCTTGAACCCCAAGCCAGAGGCAGCGTGCGGGTGGGCGATCAAGTGTGGTTGGACACACAGCACGGCGTGCGCGTGCCCACGCACCACCGTGCGCAGGGCTATGTGTTTCAGGAAGCCAGTCTGTTTGACCACTTGAGCGTGGGCCAAAACCTCGAATTTGGTCTGCGACGCCATGCCAGTCCCGAAGGCCGCGAACGGCTCGACCAGGCCATTGAGTGGCTGGGTCTGGCCCCCTTGTTGTCGCGCGATCCCGCGCAACTCTCGGGTGGCGAGCGCCAACGCGTCGCCATTGCCCGGGCCCTGGCCACGCAACCCCGGGTTTTGCTGCTGGACGAACCTTTAACGGCACTCGATCCAACGCGCCGCGCCGAGGTCATGCCCTGGCTCTTGCGTTTGCGCACTGCCCTCAGCATTCCGATGGTGTACGTCACGCATTCGGTCGATGAGCTCACCCGCCTGGGCGACCACCTGGTGGTGCTGGACGGGGGGCGGGTGCAGGCGCAGGGGGCCCTGGCGCCTACCTTTGTGCGCTTGGGGGCACCCTGGTTGCCTGACCACGAACAGGGCGCAGTGCTCAGCGGGCAGGTGGCCCAGATCGACCCGCACTGGCATTTGGCGCGCATAGACCTGACCGGTACCCCCATGTGGGTCAGCGACAGCGGCCTCACTCTGGGCCAGCAGGTGCGCTTGAGACTGCTGGCGCGCGACATCAGCATCGTCACCTCAGAGCCGACCCAAACCAGCATCCAAAATCACTGGCCGGTACAAATCAGCCAGGTGAGCGATCTGGCGCACCCGTCTCAGCGACTGGTGCATCTGACGCACCCGGCGGGTCTATTGCTGGCCCGCATCACCCACCGCGCCTGGGAACAGCTGCAATTGCAAGTGGGGCGACAGGTCTGGGCCCAGGTCAAATCAGTGGCCTTGCTGCGATAGCAGGCGGGTTCGCCGAGTTTGTCGCCAGCGGCACCCGCTTGCGCCATCTGCCCTTTAGCCCAAAGCTTGCCCCCGGCACTGTATCGCTTCAATCATCCTGACCCTCCCGCTTGCGCCGTTCGCGCTCAGCCATCGCCTTCTTCACATCCCTGATTTGCCACAGCCCAAAGGCCAGAGCCAGCACAAACACGCCCAATTCGATCCAGATCCCCATATGTGTCTCCTCTGTCAATCCAGGTTGACAAATGAAAAATAACATTTATATTGACACATTATGATGTCAACTCAAAGTGACACACGGAGGGGATCATGGAATTACTGACACGCGCCGAACAGGCTCTGGCCTTTCATTTTGACCGCGCCCTGGGGCAGGGCACGCCTGGCGGGCTGGAAAAAGCCATGCGCCTGGCCGTTTTCTCGGGCGGTGCCCGCATCAGGCCCCAGCTGTGCCTGGCGGTCGCCCAGGCCTGTGGCGATGACACGCCCGAATTGACCGATGCTGCCGCCGTGGCGGTTGAGCTGATGCACTGCGCCTCGTTGGTGCATGACGACATGCCCGCCTTCGACAACGCCGACACACGGCGAGGCCAGCCCACCGTGCACAAAGCCATGGGCGAGCCCCTGGCCTTGCTGTGTGGCGACGCCCTGATTGTCATGGCCTACCAGGTGGTGCTCAACGCCTGCGGCGAGCACCCCGAGCGGCTGGCCGCCTTGTTGCACAACCTCTCACGCGGGGTGGGGGTGCCCGACGGCATCGTCGCCGGGCAGGCTTGGGAGTGCGAAACCCGCGCCGATCTGGCCACCTACCAGCAGGCCAAAACCGGGGCCTTGTTCGTGACCAGCGTGTGCGCCGGGGCCCTGGCCTGTGGCCAGGACGCCCAACCCTGGGCCGATCTGGGGCGACATCTGGGCCAGGCCTACCAGGCCGCTGACGACATCCGGGATGTTCTGGGCCACAGTGCTGACTTGGGCAAACCGGTGGGGCAAGACGCCTTGTTGGGGCGGCCCTCGGTCATGCGCCAACTCGGCCTGGAGGGCGCCCTCGCATACTTTGACGACCTGATGAATCGGGCCGTGGAATCGGTGCCGGCTTGCAGTTGCCGTGCCATGTTGCAGCATCTGGTAAGGCTCGAAGCCAAGCGGCTGATCCCCATGCCGCGTCCCCTGGCGGTGTCCGCCCACACCCCCGCGATCGCGGGCGTGGCGGGGCATTGAAGATGTCTGGCGGCGAGGTCTTGCCTTCCCCCCAGGGCTGGCTTGCGCGGACCTGGCATCGCGTGTCGATGCGTCTGGCCCAGCCCGACAGTTACCTTTGGGCGCGCTCGCGCTGGTACACCCGTTGGCTGGTGCGCCGCCGCACCCGTCAGTTGTTCGCCTGGATGTCTGGCTTTGTGCAAAGTCAGGTTCTTTTGTCGTGCGTGCGCCTGCGGCTGCTCGATGTGCTGGCCGAACAGGCCCTGGGCTTGGCCACCCTCAGCCAACGCCTGCAGATTCCCCCTCATCCGCTGTCGTGCCTGCTCGACAGTGCCGTCGCCATGGGTTTGTTACGGCGCAGCGCAGACGGCCTTTATCGGCTCGGTGCGGCAGGCATGGTCTTGCGTGAGCAGCCCGGCATCACCGCCATGATCGAGCACAACCACCTGCTCTACGCCGACTTGGGCGACCCCGAGGGCTTTTTGCGCCGCAGCGGGCCGGGGCATATGGGCCAGTACTGGACTTACGCGCACAACCACCAAGGCGCGCGCGATGCCGCGCCCGGTGCCCAGGACATGGTCCGCTACAGCGGCCTGATGGATGCCTCGCAAGGCTTTGTCATCACCGAAATCCTCGATGCCTTCCCCTTCCACGACCATCGACAGGTGCTGGACATCGGCTGTGGCAAAGGCCGCTTCATGACCGCGCTGGCACAACGCCACACGCACCTTAGTCTGACCCTCTTCGATCTGCCTGCGGTGGTCGATCTGGCCCGCCAGCGTCTGCAACAAGCCGGTTTGTCCGGGCGGGCCAGCTGTGAGGGCGGCAGCTTCGTCACTGACCCCCTGCCCACCGGTGCCGACCTCGTCACCCTGGTTCGGGTGTTGCATGACCACGACGACCAGACTGTGCTGAATTTGCTGCAAAAAGTCTGGCAAGCCCTGCCCGCAGGTGGCCGCATCATGATCGCCGAGCCCATGCGCTTGCCCACCGGCGAGGCCGAGGTGGTCGACCCCTATTTCCATTTTTACCTCTTGGCCATGGGGGCGGGCCGCTTGCGCAGCAGTGCCGAAATCGGGCAATTGCTGGCTGCCAGTGGCTTCACCGGCATCGAAACCGTGCCCACCGCCATGCCCATCCACGCCCAAATCGTCACCGCCCAAAAAATAGGTGTAAACCCTAGTTTCCGACATAAATAGTCAATTCAAGTTGACATTTCTCAATGTCAACCGAAAATGAAACCATGAAAGCCCAAGCCGTCGTTTTCCGCCAACCCAAACAAGTGGGTTTGCAGGCACTTGAATTGTGCGCACCCGGGGCGGACGACCTGGAGGTCGCCGTCCAATACAGCGGCATCAGCACCGGCACCGAACGCCTGTTGTGGGACGGCAGCATGCCCGCTTTCCCCGGCATGGGATACCCCCTGGTGCCTGGTTATGAGGCGGTGGGCGAAGTCCTGAGGGCCGGGGCCGGTTCACCCTATCAACCGGGTCAGCGGGTTTTTGTGCCAGGCGCGCATTGCTGGGGCGAGGGCGTCCACAGCCTGTTTGGTGGCTCTGCCTCGCGTCTGGTGGTGCCGCATGGCCGGGTGGTGGCAGTAGATGCCATCGAGGGCCCCGATGCGGTTTTATTGGCCCTGGCTGCCACGGCCTACCACTCGGTGGCGGGGGGGGGCCAGCAAGCACCATTTGCCCCGCCCGAATTGATCGTGGGTCATGGCGTCATGGGCCGCCTGCTGGCGCGCCTGACCGTGGCTTCGGGTGCGCCCGCGCCAGTGGTCTGGGAGACCCAGTCCGCACGCATGGGGGGTGCCCAGGGCTATGCCGTAGTCAACCCTGCCGACGACAGCCGCCGCGACTATGCGACCGTCTACGACGTCAGCGGCGATGCCAGTTTGCTCGATGAGCTCATCCGCCGGGTGCGCCCGGGCGGCGAGGTGGTGCTGGCTGGTTTTTACAAGCAAGACATTCGCTTCGCATTTGCCCCGGCCTTCATGCGTGAAGTTCGCCTGCGCATTGCCGCCGAATGGAAGCGCCCTGATTTACTCGCCGTCGAGCAACTCATCGCCCAAGGGCGTTTGCACCTCGGCGATCTGATCACCCATATACAAAGCCCGGCTCGGGCCGAAGCCGCATACCAAACGGCATTTGGAGACGCCGATTGTCTGAAGATGGTCCTGGACTGGAGCACACAATGATGGACGAGAGCAAACCCAAAGAAACCCAAATCATCGCCATTTATGGCAAGGGCGGCATCGGCAAGAGCTTCACGCTGGCCAACCTCAGCTACATGATGGCCCAGCAGGGTCGTCGCGTGTTGCTGATCGGCTGTGACCCCAAGAGCGACACCACCAGCCTGCTGTTCGGCGGCAAGGCCTGCCCCACCATCATCGAGACTTCATCGCGCAAAAAGCTGGCTGGTGAAGAGGTGCAGATTGGCGACGTGTGTTTCAAGCGCGATGGCGTCTACGCCATGGAGCTCGGCGGCCCAGAAGTCGGTCGCGGCTGCGGCGGGCGGGGCATCATCCACGGCTTTGAAACCCTGGAAAAACTCGGCTTCCACGAGTGGGGTTTTGACTATGTGCTGCTCGACTTTCTGGGCGACGTGGTCTGCGGCGGCTTTGGCCTTCCGATCGCCCGTGACCTGTGTCAGAAGGTGATCGTGGTCGGCAGCAACGACTTGCAGTCGCTGTATGTGGCCAACAATGTCTGCTCGGCGGTCGAGTACTTCCGCAAGCTCGGCGGCAACGTCGGTGTCGCTGGCATGGTCATCAACAAAGACGACGGCACCGGCCAAGCCCAGGCCTTTGCCGATAACGCCGGCATTCCGGTGTTGGCAGCCATTCCTGCCAACGAAGACATCCGTCGCAAGAGCGCCAGCTACGACATCATCGGCAAGCCCGATGGCGAATGGGGCCCCCTGTTTGCCCATCTGGCCGACCAGGTGGCGACCGCGCCGCCGCGCCAGCCCAAGCCGCAGACCCAGGATGAATTGCTCGCGCTCTTTAGCGCCGACGCCGTGGGCCGCGACGTGGTGCTGCAACCGGCCAGCCAGACCGATATGTTGGGCCGCCCGCCCGAGCCCAAGCCCAGCTTCGAGGTCGTCTACGACGAGGCCTGAACATGAACCACCGCGTCATTCCCATTCAGCCTGCAGCCGAGCAAGCCGCGCCGCAAGAGGGCGTGTCTTGTAGCCAGGGCGCTGATCAGATGCGCGCCAGCGCCGAGCAGGCCGGCAAGGCCGAAGTGCTGGCGCAATACGACCGCGATTACCCGCGCTCCCCCGAGCAAGGGCCGCACGACCAGCCGCAAAGCATGTGTCCGGCCTTCGGTTCGCTGCGGGTGGGCTTGCGCATGCGCCGCGTCGCCACGATTTTGTCGGGTTCAGCCTGCTGTGTGTACGGGCTCACCTTTACGTCGCACTTTTATGGCGCACGCCGCAGCGTGGGCTATGTGCCTTTCAACTCCGAGACCCTGGTCACCGGCAAATTGTTTGAAGACATCCGCGAGGCGGTGTTCGCCCAAGCCGACCCCGAGAAGGTCGACGCCGTGGTGATCATCAACCTGTGCGTCCCGACCGCCAGCGGCGTGCCGCTGCAATTGTTGCCCCAAGAGATCAACGGGGTTCGCATCATCGGCATCGACGTACCGGGCTTTGGCGTGCCCACGCATGCCGAGGCCAAGGATGTCTTGGCTGCCGCCATGCTGCGCTACGCCAAGCAAGAGGTGCGCAACGGCCCGGTCTTGGCCCCCCGAGGGGGTCGCCAGTCGATACCCACCATCGCATTGCTGGGTGAGATGTTCCCGGCCGATCCGGTCGGCATCGCCCAACTCATCGCCCCGATGGGCCTGGGTGTGGGGGCGGTGGTGCCCATGCGCGAATGGCGCGAGCTTTATGCCGCACTTGACAGCGTGGCTGTCGCTGCCATCCATCCCTTCTACACCGCCAGCGTGCGAGAGTTCCAGGAGATCGGCCGCCCGATCATCGGCTCGGCACCCGTAGGGGTAGAGGGTGTGCAGTCGTGGCTGACCGATCTGGGCCAGAAACTGGGGCTGCCACAGGCGCAAACCGACCAAGCCCGCAACACCGCCTTGTCGGCCATGCGCGAGGCCTTGAAAAAAGCCCGCATACAGGGCCGCATCACCTTGAGCGGCTATGAAGGCTCAGAGCTCATCGTCGCCCGTCTGCTCATCGAATGCGGTGGCGATGTGCGCTATGTCGGCTCGGCCTGCCCCGCCACACCCTGGAATCAGGCCGATGCCCAGTGGCTGCAGGCGCGTGGCGCCCAGGTGCAGTTCCGCGCCAGCCTGGAGCAGGATCTGGCCGCTGTCGAAGAGTTCAAGCCCCAACTGGCCATAGGCACCACACCGGTGGTGCAACGCGCCAAGCAGATGGCCATTCCCTCTCTATATTTCACCAACCTCATCTCGGCGCGGCCTCTGATGGGCGTAGCCGGTGTCGGTTCTTTGGTGCAGGTGGTGCAAAGCGCCATCGGCAACCAGGGTCGCTTTGCTGCCATGCGTGAATTCTTTGATCAGGTCGGCGATGGCGACAACGCCGGCGTGTGGGACACCTTGCCCCGTGCGCGCCCCGAGTTTCGCGCCGAGGTCCGGCGCCAGGCCGAAAAAGCCGCCAAAAAGCGCAAAGCTGAGGAGATGGGGCCATGAGCGCATTGCCATTTGTCCTCGACCATGACCGCGCCGGCGGTTACTGGGGTGCGGTGTATGTGTTCACCGCCATCAAAGGCATGCAAGTCGTCATCGACGGTCCGGTGGGTTGCGAGAACCTGCCGGTCACCAGTGTTTTGCACTACACCGATGCCTTGCCACCGCACGAATTGCCCATCGTCGTCACCGGCCTGGGCGAAGAAGAGTTGGGCCGCGACGGCACCGAAGGCGCCATGCGCCGGGCCCATAAAACCTTAGACCCCGAGCTGCCCGCCGTGGTCGTCACAGGGTCCATCGCCGAAATGATCGGCGGCGGGGTCACCCCCGAGGGTACCAATCTGCAACGCTTTTTGCCGCGCACCATCGACGAAGACCAATGGCAGTGCGCCGACCGCGCCATGAAGTGGCTGTGGACGCAATACGGCTTGCGCAAAGTGCCCAAGGCGCGTGATGTCAAAGCCCGCAAGCCTGATGAGCGGCCGCGCGTCAACATCATCGGCCCTTGCTACGGCACCTTCAATAGCCCCAGCGATCTGGCCGAGATTCGCCGCCTGGTTCAAGGCATCGGGGCTGAGGTGAATATGGTGTTTCCGCTGGGCAGCCACATGGCCGACGTCTCGCGCCTGGTCGAGGCCGACGTGAACATCTGTATGTACCGCGAATTCGGTCGCTTGCTGTGCGAGTCTTTAGAGCGCCCCTATCTGCAAGCCCCGATAGGCCTGCATGCCACCACCTTGTTCCTGCGCAAACTGGGCGAACTGCTGGGCTTGGACCCCGAGCCCTTCATCGAGCGCGAACGCCACACCACCCTCAAGCCCTTATGGGATTTGTGGCGCTCGGTGACCCAGGATTTTTTCAGCACCGCCAGCTTTGCAGTAGTCGCCACCGACACCTACGCCCGTGGCCTGAGCCGCTTTCTGTCTGACGAGATGGGACTGCCTTGCCGCTTCAGCGTGTCCCGCAAGCCCGGGGCCAAGACCGACAACGCCCACATCCGGCAACTGTGCCAAACGCAAACCCCGCTCATCATGCTGGGCAGCTACAACGAGCGCATGTACCTGGCCGAGGCCGCGCAGCGCGGCCCCATGCGCACCGCCTTCATTCCAGCCTCATTTCCGGGCAGCATCATCCGTCGCCACACCGGCACCCCCTTCATGGGCTATAGCGGTGCGACCTATCTGGTGCAAGAGGTCTGTAACGCCCTCTTTGACGCCTTGTTCCATATCTTGCCGCTGGGCACCGACCTCGATCAGACCGAGGCCACACACGCCCGCGCCAGTGCCCAGCAGAACTGGCAGCCCCAGGCCCAGCAACTGATGACCCAACTGGTCAGCCAGCAGCCGGTGCTGGTGCAGATTTCCGCCGCCCGCCGCTTGCGTGACCACGCTGAGCGCCTGGCCCGCCAGTCGGGCGAGGAAGAGGTGGGCACCCAACATGTCGAGGCCGCTGGGCGTGACATGGGCTGGGAGGTGACCGCATGAGTCACCTCCAACGCCCTATCCGTCAGCGCGCCGTTTCAAATGTCGTGGCAAATCGCTGCGGACACCCAGGTGCACGGGTTGAGTGCACCGTGGGCTTCACGGCCCGATGAAAGGAGCAACCATGTCGAATCGGACTTCCATTTCCGGTCTCACCGACGAAGAGGCTCAAGAGTTCCATCACTACTGGATGCAGGGTTTTGTGGGCTTCACGGCAGTTGCCGTGTTGGCGCACATCCTGGTCTGGGCGTGGCGGCCTTGGCTGTAAGTCGGTATTTTTTGACGGAGTAACTGTCATGCAACACACCACATCTCATCGCGGCGAACGACCCGTCAACGACGATTCATACGCCTTCAAGACCATATTCCTGCTCGCCTTTGGCTTGCTGTTTGTGGCGGTCATGCTGGCCCGTTTGGGTGGCATGAATTGGCGTGAATGGTTGCCCGGCGCGGAAAGCGCCAGCAGCATGGGACAGGGTGTGAAGACGGCGGTCTACACCTTCATGAACCACATCATCTAGGAGAAAAAACATGTGGCGAATTTGGCGTCTTTACGATCCCCTGCGTGCCATGGTGGTACAGGGCATTTTCTTGTTCGGTCTGGCAGCGATGATTCACCTCGTCTTGCTGAGCACCAACAAATACAACTGGTTCGACGGAGCGAAAAAAGCCCCGGCCGCCTCGGCACAAAACTCGCCGATGCCGGCTTCGGTGCCAGCCGCGAAGTCCTGAGCGCTCGCGCTCGCGCAGGCGTCGTCTCCGCACGTGATACGGCACGGCGTCTGCATTTTTGAATTCTGGAGGTCTTGCCATGGCCATGTTGAACTTTGAAAAAAAATACCGGGTACGCGGCGGAACGCTGCTCGGCGGTGACCTGTTCGATTTTTGGGCAGGCCCGTTCTACGTCGGCTTCTTTGGTGTGACCACGCTGTTTTTCTCGTTTCTGGGTACGGCGCTGATCCTGTGGGGTGCCTCACAGGGGCCCACCTGGAACCTCTGGCAGATCAGCATTGCGCCGCCCGATCTGTCTTACGGCCTGCGTTTTGCGCCGCTGATGGAAGGCGGCCTTTGGCAGCTCATCACGGTTTGCGCACTCGGCGCATTCGGGTCCTGGGCCCTGCGCGAGGTTGAAATTTGCCGAAAACTGGGAATGGGTTACCACGTACCGGTCGCCTTCAGTGTCGCCATCCTGGCCTATTTCACCTTGGAAGTGGTCCGGCCCGTGCTGATGGGGGCTTGGGGGCACGCTTTCCCCTACGGCATATACAGCCACCTCGATTGGGTCTCCAACGTGGGCTACCAGTATCTGCACTTCCATTACAACCCCGCGCACATGATCGCGGTCAGTTTCTTCTTTGCCAGCACCTTCGC